>Ga0302271_10000421_pt1 | contig 41554 bp, 56 predicted proteins | sample III_Bog_N1_1_FD_198767 | JGI IMG/M metagenome (GOLD analysis project Ga0302271, IMG submission 198767) | Peat permafrost microbial communities from Stordalen Mire near Abisko, Sweden - III_Bog_N1_1 | ecosystem: Environmental > Terrestrial > Soil > Wetlands > Peat | place: Sweden: Abisko...
ATGCTTTCTGAATGTCTTGATATAAAAACAAAATTAGGAATAATTGGTTCGGGATGTATTACACAATTTTAGCTAAGAGTTACATGATTCATAGGTTTTTAATACTCAATGCTTGTTGTGCGGTAATAGGACTTGTATCAAAAGCACGCAAATAACGCAAACACCACAAATTTTCGCAAATATGATTTGATTAATATTCAACCCACTTCGGGGTTGTGGATGTAGGGTCATTCCTATCCCCCGGTTGCGTTTCGCTTACCGGGGGTTACTCACATTTAGCCACTTCGTGGCAATAAAATAGTAGCATATCCTAAAGAACTTTCATTACCTCCTTTTGTTAGCTTTTGTGACTTTTGTGCTAAAATCAATAGCAACAAACTATCTTAATATTCAACCCACTTCGGGGTTGTGGACGTAGGGTTATTCGCATCCCCCGGTTGCGCTTTGCTTACCGGGGGTTACTCACATTTAGCCACTTCGTGGCAATAAAACAGCAGCATATCTCAAAACTCTTTTTAGAACGCAAACAACGCAAAATGCGCAAATTAACGCAATCTTATTAAATTGGAATTCAACAGATAATATTCTGGTTTACAAATCTTATTTGCGATTTGCGTGCTTTTGTGACTTTTGTGGTAAAATCAACAGCAACAAACTATCTTAATATTCAACCCACTTCGGGGTTGTGGACGTAGGGGTCATTCCTATCCCCCAGTTCCGCAAGCTTCACTGGGGAGGTTACTCACATTTAGCCACTTCGTGGCAATAAAACAGCAGCATATCTCAAAACTCTTTTTTAGAACGCAAATAACGCAAAATGCACAAATTAACGCAATCTTATTAAATTGGAATTCAGCAAATAATATTCTGGTTTACAAATCTTATTTGCGATTTGCGTGCTTTTGTGACTTTTGTGGTAAATCAATAGCAACAAACTATTTTAATATTCAACCCACTTCGGGGTTGTGGATGTAGGGTCATTCCTATCCCCCAGTTCCGCAAGCTTCACTGGGGGTTACTCACATTTAGCCACTTCGTGGCAATAAAACAGCAGCATATCTCAAAACTCTTTTTTAGAACGCAAACAACGCAAAATGCGCAAATTAACGCAATCTTATTAAATTGGAATTCAACAGATAATATTCTGGTTTACAAATCTTATTTGCGAAAATTTGTGTTGTTTGCGTTATTTGCGTGCTTTTGATACAGCCACTAGCTTTTGTGCCTTTTGTGGTAAAACAAATGCAACTACCCTCCTACCGGATAGTTGCATTATTCTTTTATCACACTACCAATCTCAGCTTATAGTATCATGGTAATTTGTAATTCGCTCCAGGGGCCCGACAGGTTGGGATGTCTGGTATTATACCAGCGGAAGTAAATATACAGATTCTTTCCTTTGTGTTCGGGGTTTAATTCAAGATTAAACGTTCCTTTGGTAGAAATACCTGTTTTCATTCCTTCTTCATTGGTTGATGTAGGGGGAACAGTACCTGTTTTGTAAAGAAATTGTACACTGTCTGCCTCGCTGAATATAGCTGCCCGCGCACCTGAAGTGCTGTAACATTTTAGGGCTATAATACCTCCGCCAAGTTGTAGGAAAGTCACTGAAACCGGTTCTTTGATAGCTGTAACCGGTCTGGTACGGGTGGTTTTGGGTGATACGCCGCCATTGATATTAAATGCACCCAAATCATACACAGTAGCATTAGGAGATGCTGCAATACGATCCAGAATATGATTTTCCTGATCGTAAGCAATGGTTTCATCAATAATTTCAATCAGACTGTTACGAATAGCCCGTGTTCTGCTATTCATTACATCGTTGTACATTAAAAGTAATGGAGTGTATTCTGTTTCGAATGCTTTCCATCGCTTTATCTCATCTTGCGTTAATCCGATTCTTACACCATTGGTTTCGGGTTCTCCGGAAAGGATATAGGCATTTGTTGATACAATATAGGTGCCATACCCATTAATGGTTCGTGGAATTCTGGTTCCTGTAGCCATAAGCTTCTTTGTTTTTTGTTATTTAATTGAGAATCATCTGCTGTCTTTCGACGGTTCAAAGATACTGTCAGAATTTCCGGATTGATACAGGACTAGTGATGATTTGCTCGTTTTCGTGAAGATTTGCTCCCTTTTTAGGATGATTGGCAGTTTTTAGTCGGTAGTTGGTAGTAAGAAGTAGGTAGTTGGTAGTGATAAATGGGTAGTTTATAGTGATTAATGATTAGTGATAAATGATTAATCGGGAGTAAGTAGTGATGAATGGGTAGTTTATAGTGATTAATGATTAGTGATAAATGATTAATCGGGAGTAAGTAGTGATGAATGGGTAGTATGTAGTAGGTAGCTTTTAGTAGGTAGTGACGAATGGATAATAAGTAGTGGGTAGTTTTTAGTCGGTAGTAAGAAGTCGGTAGTTTGTAGTTGGGTGTTAGTAGTGATTGTTTGTAAATGATTAATGGGTAAATAGAAAGAAGTAAGCAACTGCATAGTTATTAGTGGTTAATAACTTAGACTATTTACTAAAAACTACCAACTCCCCACTACCGACTACTTACTAAAAACTACCGACTACCTACTAAAAACTCCCTACTTCCCACTACATACTACCGACTACTAACTACTTACTAAAAACTACCGATTCGTTTATCTATTCCCATTTCTTTCATTAATTCTTTAAAGTAGGGGATTTTATCTTTCGAAACCGGAACAGTGCGGTTGCACAGGGAGAATGTCATTTTGGACGATGCTTCGCTCCACTGTTCTATTCGGTTTATATTGACCAGATACGAGGATTGGCAATGTTTTATATACGGATAATCGGCTACAAGTTCTCTAAAGGCTTTCAGGGTCATGATTTTACTTAGCGTATTAATTCTATTACCCTGAAGTACGTGAATAAATATGGTGTTCACTTTGGATTCGACATAAAGTATGGAGCTTACATTCACTCTTTCTCCTTTTATAATAATAAATCCGGTGGGTGCCGGTGCTGGAGGAGCTACTTCTGTTGATTCTTCGGTTATAACTACTGTTGGTGGCTCTTCAGTTACAGCTATTGGTGTTGACTCTTCTGTTAGCTCTTCAACTACAGTCGTTGGTTCTTCGGTTACAGTGGCAGGGATGTTATCGGTTAGTATATCTTCCGAAGGCGGAAGTGTTGCCGGACTTATTAGTTGGGCAGGTCTTAGTTTGGTGTAAATAAAGTAACCAAAGCATGCAAGGGTGAAAATGCCTAAAAAGCTATTATGTAGCAGGAACGATAAAAATAAACTGATGCTAAAACTGACTTCTTCTACGTAAAAATCGGTAAAGAACCAACTGTGTATAGCCGTTACGGGGACGTAAATGCTTAGGATATGCAAATCTTTGCGGATGGTCCAGCTTTCGCGACGAAAATAAGCAGGGTGTAACCACGAATAAACAAAATAGATTACCCCATAGGTACCAATATAAATCATACTGTAGCCACTCAAAAACAAAGGTTTATGCAAGGCCTGCCAGTTGTTGATATCAAAGGGTTGAAATACATTCAGAAAAATAGCAAAAACAATTATCAATTCAAGAAAATAGATTCTGCCTTTTTGGTACGATAAAAATAATGTCGATGGACGATTCAGGAAGTTAATTATTCTTTCACGCATAGTCGGTTAGCTCTATGTCTACGTAGATGTGAGACGGATTTTACATATTATTAATTTAGACTGCAAATATAATTGTTTTAGGTATTATTACCCAAATTTCAATTCAACTTTTTTTGGACATTCCATTTTTTATTTCATTGCTTATTAAATGCTTATACACGCAGCCAACAAAATTTTTGGACATCCCTGTTTTTTGCCACATAAATTGCCCGAAAACGCCATATATTGGAGTGCAAAAAATAAAAAACAGACAACCATCAAGGGATGTGATGATTGGGTGTTGTGCTTATTTGAAAATTGACTGTTACTATCTGAACCACGATTTTATCAGATTAAATGATGAATCAGATTTCAGAGCGTTCTTTTTTATCTGATTAATCAGCTGAATCCAAGTTCAGACTATTGCTCTACGACAAAACGCATTTTAGCAGCCCTCATTTTATTCGTTTTGTTTCTTCGTGTTTTTCCGGTCTTTGTTCATTTTCTCTATAGCCTCCATCGGAATCACGTTTAATTCGTCAGTTAAGCAGTTCCAAACATTTAAAAACTTCTGCGAAACAACATTATGACTTTTCCATTTTGCGAATTTCTCGTACAACATCAAAGTGCAAATGTCAGTAGCAGTAATAAAGTCGCCTGTTTCCGGTAAATGTGAATGCATAGTTCCTTCAACCTCTGCTCCTGCCTTTTGTTTGTTGCCAAAACCGATTGGAATAATATTTTTATGAAGTCGTTTGGCATTCGTCAGGCTATTCTTGCTGTCGAATGTAAGCAAATAGTCATTTCCAAAAATAACTACTCCGCTCTGTTTCGGACCAGTCAAAACATATACTTTCTTTTCATTATTGTAGATTAAGGGTATAATGTTTAAATCGGTATTGTTGTACTTTTTAAATAAGGTGTCTGAGTTCAATTTCCCTAATGCAATTTTTCTAATTGTATATAAGTCATTTTCTGAACCCGAAAAGTCTTTCTCTGTCAGGTCGATTTTTGCTGATGAAGTACTAAATGAACTATCAAATGAAATAGTGCCAATAACTCTTGGTTTGTCTGTTTTTGAGAAGAAAACACATTTAGATATTTCGTCCTTTGTTGTGTAGGAAAAATAACCTCCAACATTTGCTCTGTCTTTATAATTGGCTAAAAACAAGTCTGTACCATACCACGAAGCCATTTCCGACTTGTAAAGCCGTTTGCCTTCGTCAACAATAGATTGTGTCTGAGTCTTTATGTCGTTCTGTCCAAACAGGTTTAAACTGATAAAAGTCAGTAGAATTAATAGTAATCTGTTCATGTCTGTTTTTCTTTTTTATGTCTGAAATTAAGAGCATTCGCAACCGCATGATTGTATCGTGTGACAACAACATTAAATCAACACAATATCTAATAAACCTTTCTCCCATCATTTGTAATGAGTTGGAAAATAGTTATTAAACATATAATTTTTACTCATTATAACTTATTACTTACTTCCTTAACAGCCACACGATGCAATCGTGCGGCAGCGAGAGGTGATCGTTCGTTTAGCATGGATATTTTTTATATTTGCATTGTGTTACCTATACAATTTTAATCATATACATTATTATTCAAATTGTATAGACACAGTTTATAAGACAGTGCTAGTGAACAGGCTTTAAACTATATCTTGTTTCACCTTTCCAAATGTCTCTAATTCCATAAATTTAGATTTGAATAAATTTGTCGGCATCTTTTTCTTTAATAAGTTATGAAAGTTTTCGTCATGAGTAGAAAGTATTATTTGTTTTTTTTGATTAACAATAATGCTTCTTATTAAATCTATTATCGATAGAATATTTATACTATCCATTGATTGTATAGGGTCATCTATAAAGATGCAATCAAGAGATTTTCCTTTGGCATCTTTTGCATTTAGAGCCTTTGCAAAAAAAATACTTAAACTTAGGATATTCAATTGTGCCGTACTGAAATAGAGATTGGGAATGATTAGTTCATCTTGATTTGTTTGAAAAACGCATACATTAAGTTTAGGCTTTGCATCAGAAAAGTCACACTTAAAAGTTACGGTTTTATAATCAGGATGTGGGTCTATTCTTTTGTATAAATCATTTATCAATCCTTCATAAAAGAAGGAATTTATCTGTAATGTCAAATAATCTGACACTCTCTTTTTTTCATTTTCTAATTCTTTTGAAATTTTAGATTTTAGAAATTCAATTTTACCTTTCGTATCCTTTTCTTTAATTTTAGCTTGCTCATATTTTAAAAATGGTGTGACATTTTCTTTGAATTGATATAATAGGTTATAGTCTTTTAAATTTAATTCGTATTTCTCAATTTCTTTTTGAGTAGATCCTTTTCTTTCATTAAGAAGTCGTGCAAATGATTCTATATTATACTCATTTAACTTTATGTTGAGTTTTGTATTGACTGCCAGCTTAAATGAGTTAATTATTTTTGAGTGTAAATCTTTAGTTTTTTCTAATAACTCCAAATGCTTTTGAATGTCTTCCTTAGTATGCTTATTTAACAATATATTCAAATCATCTATTTCTTTTTTTATTATCGTTTCCTTGTGTAAATTTAAATTTAATTTGTCAACTGACATTTTAATTTCAGTTGATAAAAAAGCTTCACTTCTCTTCTGTTCTGGATAATTTATTCTAAAATATTCTACTACTTTTATATATATAGGTTCTTTACTGAGTTTAACTTTTTCTTCTTCTAAATTCTTTAATTTATTTTGAAAATTTTTCAAACTCTCAGACTCTGAAATGATTATTTTTTTCAATTCATCATAATTGCTAATAATTGAAAGCAAATCTAATTGCAGATTTACTAAATCACGCTTTGTGTCTTTTTCGAAAACATCAGCTGATTTACCATTTAATTTTGAAATTAAATTATTTAAAATTCGATTTAGAGATTCGATTTCCGATATAACTCCAACTTTTAATTCGTCAAAAGTATTTAAACCACTTAATGTCTCCGATAGTTTTTTTCTATTAATTTCTAGTGATTTTGAGATTTCGTAAATTATTTTTTCTTTTTCGGCTTTTAACTTCTTATTTAAATTTAGAATAATGTTACTTTTTTTAGTCTTTTCGTTTAATAAGTTAGAGAGAAAATTAGATAAAAGACTGTTGTTTAAAACTTTTTGAGCCAAATTGTTGAATGAATCATATTGTTGTTCACATAAAGGACAGATATTAGTTTGACCTTTATTTATGATTTCTGAACCTTTTGTGATAAATAATTCTATTTCTTTTTGAAACTTTTCTTGTTCATCAATTTTAGTGTTAATTTTTAGAAGTGATTCATTCTCTATTTTTAAAGTATGTTCAATTTCATTGAGTTTAATAATATTTTTAGATAAGTCGATAAAAGTCTCATCAGAAATTGAAGGATATGCCCCCAGGCCAATATTTTCAATAGTACTAGTTAATTTATTTATTGCTATATCTAGAAAATTGATTTCTTTGTTACAGTTTTCAATATTAACATTTAATCCGTTGAGTTTTTCATGTAATTTCTTCAATTTCAAATTTGTTGTGTCAATGTTTTCACGAAGCTTTGGCAATTCAGAGATATCTTTTTCAAGTTTTGAAATCTGACTTTGTAACGAGATTTGCTTGACTGTATATTCATTTCCAATTTCTCTAGAAGAGTTTAGCTTCAATGTCAATTTTTCAGTATTAATTTTTAGTGCATTGTTTTCTTCTCTATTTTTTAATAAATTATCCGATATTTTTAAATATTCTTTAAATTCAATTTTTAAAGTCTCAAGTGCTTGCTTTTTTGAACTTAATTTATCATTTTGGAGCTTAATTGAATCTATTTCATTCTGCCTTTCCTGTCTTGATTCAAATTTTCCAAGAAGTATATTGTGCGTTTTTATTTGTTTATCAATTTGTTCTATTTTTTCGTTGGATTCAAAATATTTCGCCATCCCTTCTATCTCTGCATTACCAGTAAAGAATATATCTAGGTATTTTATTAGTTCGGTAGCTTTTCTTTTTTCAATATCTATTTCAAACATTCTTTCAGATAGTGTATTAGAAAGATTTAAGGCATCAGTTTCAGTAAAAGAATTATCAATCTCTTTCAGTTTTTCTCCTGCACTATTTAGAGCTAAAATTTTTTCATTTACTTTACTTAATATATTTATATCTCCATTGAAATCTAATTCCATTTGGATCCCATTTAGCTTATGAGTTAGAGCTTCAATTCTTTTCTTATTTTGGTTTAAAAGAGCTACTAGACTTTGATAGTATTCATCAATCTTTTTATCACCAAAGTATTCTATGAAGGTGATATATCTTTCTTCAGGTCTATCTACCTTTAAAAAAGCATCAATCCATTCTTGTGACAAAATAGTGGTTTGAAATTCTTTATTTATTGTTTTATTTGTGTCAAATTTATAATCATAACCAGCCTTAGTTTTAGGTTTAGCAATAATAGTCTCTATTGGAACTTCCGATTCCACTGTATAGAGTTTGATATATGACGTTAGGCTATCTTCCGAATTATTATTTCTTAAAAAGTACTGTTTTTTTTTTGTTCTGAGAGACCTTTCAGATTTGACAGAATTAAATGTTTCTGCACCTTTTCTTAAAAACCTATCTATGTTATTTGTAATGCCGTATTCTACAGCATCATAAAATGAAGTTTTCCCAAAACCATTTGGAGCATAAAGTGAAATAAAATCTGCATTATCACCATCTTCCTTTCTTTTGAAATCAAAAGTGCCATCAATTGCTTTATCATAAGCTCTAAATGCTTGGATTTCTACTTTTTTAAATTTCATTTTTGTAGTTTTTTTCGAGTAATTCTAAAGCATTTTGAAGTTCTACTTCATCAATTTTCTTAGTTTTTGGTAGCATGTCAATTATTTTTGACAGTGAACCGTCTTTTATAAATTCGGTTACTTTTATATTTTCAATATCAACTTGAATACTATCATTTGTGATATGTTCAGATATAATTTTATTTATTTCTAATTCTGAAGTAACATTCTCGATTACAATCTTTCGACTACTAAACTTATTGTTCGCAATTTCATATTTAAGAGTTTTCTCAATCATATCTTTTGAAAAATAGAAAATATAAAAATTCCACTTAGAATATTCATCTTTTATAGTGGATATATATTTTACAGTTAAATAACTATTGAATTCTTTCCACTGTTTTTTGAGACTAGACAGATCGTTAAAACTAACGAAAGCTATAATGATTTCTCCACAAAATTCAACTTTTCCTATGTTGAAATAACTCAATGCAAATATACTTCGCATTTCATCCTCAATATCTAATTCAATTTTATTAAATAATTCCTTTAGTGGCATTTTGTAACGTTATTTTAGAATTTGCTGATGTTATTTTAGAAAAAGCTCTGTAGTTATCTATTACATGCTTTTGAAACTTATAAATATGAATAATACTTAGGTCATTAAATGGATCTACGATAGTGTTACTAATATTCATTTCTTTTGAAGGTATCCTGCAGATATTAAGGGGCAAAGAACCAAAAGCGAACAAACAAACGCGAGCGGTTACACATAACTAACAGGATAACAAAGTGATGAATCTAAACATAGAAAAACGGGTGAAAATAAAATGGATGACAATGGCTGCATTATCGTGTAAAATGGGTGTAATAAGCCGCGAAAACTGCGAAGTGCTTGTGAACAATGGGATAGAATGAACGCATAATAGATTTAATTATTTAAGGATTTACTTCGGTAAGTCCTTTTTTTATGTGATTGTGTAACCGGATGAACTAATAATGTAACCGCAGAGGTTACATTATTGTAACCGTAAAATGTAACCGCGGTTACTAGATTAAAAAAACTAAAAGGCGAAACTTTAACGCTTCGCCTTTGACTACGGATAACCACACCCGTATTAAATACACCGATACAAAGATATTGAATTATTCTAATTTAACGTCAATTAGAGTCCAATTTTCTTGTTTATTCGAGTCAATATTCCATTTAAACTTCACATAGTAGCTATTTCTGATCATTGCTCCAAATGAATTCTGAGCGTCAACTGCTCCTTTTATCACTATAGTGCTATCCGGCATAATCCAACAACGTTTTGTTTCTTCTGCAAATTTAGCTGTAGAAGGTGCCTTTAAAAGTAATTTTACAGCTTTTTCGGCTCTGAATTTGGCTGTCACTTCTAGGTTTGTAGAGTCTATTCCAGAACTTGTTGAATTAGAACTAATACAAGTGCCTACGCATGTAGATAGCAATAATGTAATCGTGGTGAAAAGAAATATAACTGCAAACTTATTGAGCTTAGGCAGTTCTTTAAACTTTACCTTCTTTTTATCTTCTTTACTTAGGTTGTTATACTCTTCTGTAGTCATAAAATTATGAATTTGGACGGATAGTATTGAAGCGCACGCTTGCCTTGATTTGCGCTAGAGCTCTAACATTACTAACAGGGATGTCTTTTGGTGAGTGATGTTGATTCTGACTAACCAACTTGATGCACCCATTGGTGTCTGATCTTTGGATATACTTAATAACTATGTACTCTTCGCCTTCTAGGTCGTAAGATAGCAAATACATTTCTCCCCAAAAAATGCTGTTAAGAATGTCATGTATCTGTCGATAAACAACGATATCTCCTGATTTTATAAGCGGATACATACTATCTCCAACAGCATATAAACCACCATCAACCTTTCCTAGATTTGGAAGCGATATGTAATCTACTGGTATGAAAGAACTGGGTGACTGGAATAATGATACTAGTCCGGCAGCGGCTTTGAGGTTATATATTGGAATCACCTGCTTCTCTAGTGTTTTATAAGTCTTAGATTTTTCACTTAGTACCAATATATCGTTTTTCTCGACCTCATGAAATGACTTCTGGTCGAACATTGTTCCCTTTCCCAAAATGAACCAGTCGAAACTTATTTCGAGTTTCTCGCAAACTTTATATATAAAATCGAACTTTGGCATTTTACCGCCTCTATAGTTACGGATATTGGCCTCACTTGTACCCACAAGCTCGGCAAACTTAGTGTTTTTACCTTCGGCAAAATGTACCACTAAATCGCTAATTCTGTTAGAAATATCCGTTACTGCATCCATATTCGTAATATTTTTCGAATCATAATCGAAAAAAGTTTCGTTTTTATTTGTTTTAATCGAAACTTGTTGCGATATTTGCACCGAATTACAGCACAAAAATACACAAAAATATGAATCTGCAAGAATTACGACAAAAAAAACAGCATGGAGATACATTGCGAATAATGCAAATTGCTAACAAAATAGCTGTTGAACGTGGACATAAAGGGTATTCAGAAACAACTGTACGCCAGCAATTAAATGGTAATAGAACTCTGAAACCGATAATTGAAGAGGCTGCAACTAAGTATTATGAAATGATTAAATAACCCTCATACAGTTTAATAATATGAATAAACATTTTTTTTCCACTTGTTCTATCGTGTTGATGTGCATAACATCGACATTCAGTATTGGCAGTTTGATGGCTGCAATTGCACTTGATGGATATCATTTGTATGCAATTAGCTTTGGAATGGGCATACTCACTTTATCTATGTATAGAGATTACAGACGCGAAACTCCACGAAAGAAAATTACAGTACACATCAACTCATTTCACCGTATTCAACAACGCATTGATATGCTGAACATGGATGTAATCATACAACAAAACGGTGAATGGGTAGAAATCGTATACCCTGAAATTGAAACCGAACGATTAAACAGGTTACTATTTAGAAATCAAGTAAAAAAACATTAAGATGGAAACTATCAAACAAAGCATTTTCATGCAAATGCATAATGGAACACGAACTAATGAAGGTTCATTCTATATCGGACTTAAAGAACTGTTTTACAAAGCAGATAATTCGAATAGAAATAGACTTGTGAAAGCCTTTCCAGATTTTTTTGGAGACTCAGTTCCTGAATTCAATGTATACCCAAATAAAACAAACTAAAAATGGAAACAAATCAAGAAAAAACAGTTGATCAAATGACAACTGAAGAGTTAGAAGCCTATTTGAATGAACGAAAAAAAAATACGGTGAATGAACAGAATAGAAAGCGCAAAGAGTATGAAAAATATGTGGAAACAAATACTTCGCAGTTGGTTCGCAAAGCACTCAAATTGAACTCTATTTTGACCACATTCTTTGAAAATTCAACTAAGACATTGGATGAAATGCGTGAACGACTGAATGAATATGGTGCTATCCGCGCAAACTCTAAAGGTGGCTTCCACTTGAAAACTGATGACGGTAAGTTTAAAATAGTTTACCGATACTCAACTTCATGCGATTGGGATGAGCGTGCTGAAAAGGCCGAAGAGTTGCTAAAGGATTTCCTTTTTGATGTTCTAAAAAAACGTGACAAAGAAATGTTTGAAGTGATTCTCGGATTGATTGAAAAGAACAAAGAGGGTAAGCTTGAATTATCACGTATTCAGACTCTATATGCTAAGGAATCGTTGTTTAGCGACCCTCGTTGGGTGGAAGCTATCCGGTTATTTAAAGAAAGCTTCAGACCTGTTTCTAGCAAAATGAGGCTGGAGTTCTACAAACGCTCTGAGATTTCGCAGAAATGGGAACCAATTGTACTTAATCTTTCAAGCTTGTAATTATGGATTCTAAAATAGCAATAGTCTCATTTAAGGCTGTAGTAGAGACAGAGGTTGATCAATGTAAAGAAATTGAATTGAGCGAAGATGAGCTTTACGAATCGCTCATACTAGGTGATTACGACAAAGAAAATAAAATCATTGAATTGGATGAAGTTAGTGAGGTAATTAGTCAGGAACTAAATGAAATGCTTTTAGGGATTGTCCCTGATGAGCTCAAGAAAAACTGCGTTAGCATGACTTTCACAAACATTAAAATAACTATTCAAGATTAACCCTATTTGGAATTAACCGCGGTTCGTGTCCGCGGTAGGGTTCAAAAAAACAATTACAAAGTTATGCAACAAGAACTTTTCATAGACCCACAAGGAAGATTGATGATCTCCAAACAGCATTTGCTTTTGAAAGGTATTTATACGGAAGTTTCGTATAGAAACCAAAAGAGTAAAGGCCGTTTGGTAGATATAAAAAACGAGGACGGAAGATGGGTGTTTGTAGATAGCTTAACCAGTGTAACTAAAGCAAAAGTTATTGAGAAATTTGCGAACTTGAAAAATGAGTATTCACAGTTACTCTGTACTGCGGCCAATGCCGGTGAAGATTGTGCTCCCATGGCAGTGGAATTCACGGCAGAATCACTCCAGATAAATGAGTCATTTATACGATCAACAATTGAAAGTTATATGAACACACATTACACACTTTATACGGCTTCTTATCTCGACCTCGGATTACACTCCAACTCGGTTAAAGGATATGCAAAACAGTGTGCATTGGTGCAATGGATGTTCGATTTTGTAAGCAAAATACAGACTAGCGAAGTGGATGTGAAGCGTTGCGAAGTCTTGGTGCGAAGCTTTCGGATGAACTTGCTAACCTCTATCAGCAAGATAGAATTTGAGGTGAAAATACCTCGGAGCGAGACCCGCTTCAATAAATGGTTTGATGATGTGATTACGTCAATGGATAAGGGTAAACGCCCTCAAGATATTATTCTGCCTAAACGTATGAATAATGGAAATGCATCGAAAGTTACAGATGAGCAATTTAGGATAGCAGCATTTTGGCATATAAACGGAGTAAACATGAGTATTGCCAATGTGTATAAAAAATGGAAGCAATATGGACAGGAAAAAGGTTGGTGGATAGATGAAAACGGAAACTTTAACCCGCCAACTGAAGCCAGATTATATCAACTTCTTGCTCCGCTAAAGAACCCTAACCGACTGGAAAAAACAGATGGTGTAGATTATTACCTAAATACAGTTCCGACTGCTACGCGCGACCTTCCAACTAAGAAAAACCATGTATGGGTTATTGATGGTACAGCTCAAAATGAAAATGTAGAGTTTAAAGGTAAAGTACGCCAGCATATTTACGCTATTAAAGTCGCTGACGTGTCAACACTTCGCATGGTTGGAGTATCAACATTGATCGGTGTGAAAGAACCGTTCTATGCGGTGAAAGAAGCCATTATTATGGGAATTATAGAAACCGGCTACAAGCCAGCTATTATACACTGTGACCACGGGCCGAGTTATAAAGAGTTGGAGCGTTGGTGCGACCAAAATGAAATTAAACTTTATGCTTCGCGAACCGGTAATGCTCGTGCAAAAACAATTGAGTCTATGTTCAATATGTTTGATAATGATATTACCAAGTTCATGAAAGGATTTAGCGGCATGAACCGCACTGCAACCGGCTCTATTAATTCAAAACCATCTGATAAACGTGAAACAAAGGGCAAACAAGCTGCCCGAAGTGCCGCCATAGCTATGGAGTGGGCAAAAACCGAAGGAATTAAAGCATGGAACGAGCGAGTGATTGAAACACTTGAGAAAAAGCCATGCAATAAAACACCTTATGAGATGTGGGAAGAAAATGAAAGCTACGTGCCTAAATTGAGCTATTCTCAACTATGCACGATGTGTGGCACACTCCATGAAAGAAAGCTAACCATCAAAGGCTTAGAAATTGGGCACAATGGTCAGGATTATTGCTATTTTCCGAGTATCGAAACACCAGAACAACGTGCTTATGCTGATCGGATATTTACTTACACTCCAATGGATGCCAATACTGCCAACAAACTTAAAATCTACATTCTGAAAGGTGGAGATCCCGCACCAGTGTTCAGCCACGATGATAAATATCTTGGAATATGGGGACTGAAAGTACATACGGCCTATATAGCTGAAACCAAAGAAGAAAAAAAAGTGCTAAATAATATTATGGCTCTTCAGTATCGTGTCCAGGAAACGGCTAAAGCTATAAATGCAGACATTAAACAGCAGGTGAGCATGCATCCGGATTATGAACGTATTGAAGAACTTGGAAATGAAATGCTGACAGGGAAGCGACGTGCGTATGTTGACTCTGAAAAACGAATTCAAGGTCGGTATGATAAAAGTGCTTTGCTACTAGATGAAATTGAAGCTAAAGAAGCTCCAAAATATAAAGAACTGACTGACCCGGATACCGGTGAAATACATAGAATAGAATTGAACTAACTCTATAAAATATAACAGTATGGCATTTCATAAAATGCAGGAACTTCCTGCAAGAGCAACAGATTTAAAAGGAAATATCGAAGAATTCAGTGTATCTGTATTAGTCTATGATAAAGATGAACCAACATGGTGTGAAAAAGGATACTACAACTTTGATTTTGAAACATGGAGTCATTTTGGTGATGCTTCAATGAAACTAATTTGCTGGAGCGATATTCCCGATGCTACTGATTTTGTAGAATCAAATAATTTAGAATTTGTATTGCACGATGGATATATAGACTAATAGAGAAACATTTAAAACCGAATAAAATGAGTAACAAAAGCCCTTTTTTAAAACAAGATGAATTTCTGAATGAACTATTTGACAATCTGTCAAGAATAGGAGCAATTGAGAGCCAATCAGAGCAGATGGAAGAAATGCTTAAAATGAAGTACTTTATTGCCAAAATATGGGAAGATGGATATAACGAAGGCATTAATGCTGTAGCAGAACACCCATTACTAACATTAAAACCTAAGAGCCAGAATTAAAATAACCCTTTAAAAATACACCCTATGAGTAACAAAATTGAAATCAGTCCTAAACAAACCACTTTACGTGATAAGTTGGTTGTGTTGATGGATAAAAAAGCCCTGAAACCTGCTGAAATTGCACGTATAACAGGTCGTTCGGAAGGTACTATTTCCGAACTTTTGAGAAATAAGAAGTCATTTTCTGACAAATTATTGAATGTGATTTACGATAGTCTGAAAGATTACTTGGGCGATGAAACGCTTGTTTCAACACGTCAGTTCAACAAAATGTGGAATATTGCTACCGCTTGCAAGAAAATGAGCGACATGCGTCTTATTGCAGGTAATACGGGTATTGGTAAATCAATCGTATTTAAAAAGTTTGCTGAAGAAAACGAATGCTGCTGGTACATTAAGATTGACCGCAAAGAAATGACCTGGAATCGCTTCCTTATGCAAGTGGCAACGGAAATGGGGGTGCGGTTAGATCGTAAACGGCTACGTTTTTCAACCTCTTATCTAATGGATAAGATTATCACCCTGGTTGAAGAAAAAGCAGATAGCAACCCGATGCTGATAATTGACGAAAGCGAAGTAGCAAAGAACTCATTTTTCAAGGATTTAAAGAACTTCCGAACTGCAACCGAAGGCTTGTTGAGCATTGCCATTGTAGGAATTAGCGAAGTAATAACCCGTATTGGCAAGATGGCTGGACTGGAATATAAAGCCTACGAAACGTCAACCGGCTACAGCTACAAATGGTATCCAACCCGCGAAAACAGCAACATATACAGCACATTTGCTCGTCGTATTTCGGTATTCAGGATTGATAATATCAGTACTGATGATATAACTTCATTTTGCACTCAGAAAGGTATTTCAAATAATAAAGTATTGGGATTGGCCGGTGCTCGTTGGTGGAACTACGAAGAGGCTGACAAGGCGATTAAACGCGCTGAGCGTATGGGAATTGATTTGAGTAAAATTACGGCTGAAGAGTTTGAAATATTGTAATATAATCATTATGAAAGAAATCAATGTAACACCCGACAAAGTAGATGAGTTGCTTGAAAAAGCGATGATTCGCATGAGATGGAGACTTTTATACGTGTTTGCAGAGAGCAAATACCCAGAGTTTCGCTATCACGATAATAAGAAGCAACCGGACTTCAATAATATTAAAACTTACTGTCTGAAGCATTGGGGTATTGAAATTAGTAATATGACCAAAGAACAGCTTCAGGAAAAGATAGCGATAGTGAGTAAGTGGAAAGAAACCCCTAAATAAATCAACTAAATCAAACGCGTATGCCTAGAATCATCGACGAACGCGTACTGAAAGGAAAAAAGAATAGGGATGAAAGTATCGTCAATGAATTCAACAAGCTTTGGGATTCCGGGCTACGTTACGAGGTCATTGAAGAGAAAATAATCCTGAAGTATGGCGTTTCGGTCAGTGCGATAAACAAGATTATGAAGGCTGCGAATAAACAAACCAATTAAATACACCACACCAACCAACTTATGGCAAAAAAGAAAATCTACAGCGTAAAAAGTATGAAAGAAAAGAAGTTTCATACACTTGAATTTGATGAGTTCTACGCTAAACTCATGGGTAAACCTGAACGCAACTTCACCATGATGTGCTACGGTGAAAGCGGTTCAGGGAAATCGGTATTCCTTATGCAGTTTTCGGACTACTTCGCAAAAACATTTGGAAAGTCGCTCTATAATTCGCACGAAGAGGGTGCGAATCAAACTATTCAGAACCGAATAAACAATTTCAACATTGATGCTCAAAAGCTTTTTGTGGCTGATGCAATGACTTTCGATGAAATGTGTACGGCTATCGAAAAGAACTACTACCGCCTTGTTATTATCGACTCGGTAAAGTACATGGGATTCACATTTAACCAACTTCGCGAACTTCGCAAACGCTTCGCAAAACGCTTATTATGTGTTTGTATAGTGGATTTTGGAAGTTCAAAAGGTAGTCCAGACAGTGGTAAAGACTTATTACATGCAGCCGACGTGAAGATGTACTTTAAAAATGGCCGAGTGTACTCAATAAGTCGGTATTTAGATGCACCTGTAGAGCATCAGTTATTTATCCCTCAGAAATCACCTAATCAACAACCAACATTATTTTAAACAAGTATGAAAGCACTAAAAAAAAGGATTAAAAATGAGTTTAAAAAACGAGTAATAAGGTTTAAAAATTGGCTTCGCTATAAGCTTAGAAACTGGTTATATCCGGTTGGCGATAACATAATGTGGAGGTCAAATATATATGATCTTTATCCGATGAAAATGGTGATAGACATAGACGAAAAATATGACATTCCAAATTATATAGATGAAATGAAATATAAGGCTAGTAGATCATTTGGGATGGAAATGTATAATAAAAATCTTCTCAATATTGAAAAAGAGAATTTCGATGTGACAGGTCAACGTCCTCCATGGGTGGTAAGATATAGGATTTCCATTCTTATAGCAGTAATGCGCGAAGAAAGCAAGCCTAAAGTAATGAATCCACATGATGTAGCACCATGTAAAGCTCCAAATCCAAATCAAATACCATTTTTTGGTAATCCCAATATAATGTCATGAAACGATTTAGAACACATACGCGGTTTGTACCGCTTAAACTAAAGAACAAGAACCTAAAACAGAAGAGTCATGTATAAAGTAAGATATAAAGCTGAAATAATAATGGATAAGGAAAGTCCTGTTAGATACAAGCCATTGACTCAAACAGGCATATTTATTCCAAAAGGTAAAACTTGTAAAGAAGAAAAAATAAAACAACAAGTAACTGATGTAGTAACAGCTGGCTTAAAAAAGCCTGAGTTTGGACAATTGAAAGTATCAATAATCGAAATAAAGAAAATTCCTTGTGGATTTATAGTGTTAGAAGATAAGCCAATCGAACAATAACATATATAATGGATAAAATATTCACAGTACTTATTATCCAAGACCCGCCAATCGGAGTCTGGTGTTTTGGAATGAAAGGGAGACACTTCAATGTAGTAGATAGGGGTTCTTATTACTTATTATCTGATGATATACATAAGAATGAAAATAAACGCTGCATTGTAAAATCTCATGCAACAATTATATAACATAACCCAATCACGCCGCTTTGAACCGCGACGTGACTGCCAAGCCGATTACCTGAGCGCAGGCCGGTACATTTAAAAACAATTTAAAACACAAAATTTATGGAACAACAAATTGACATTGAAAGAGAAAAACAAAAAATTGATGCTTTATCTCACATTGAAATGTGTAAAATGTGGCGTTTTGGTACATCCCCTGCAATATGGAGAGATAACACAACCGAACTGGCAGCATACTTCAGAGACAGACTCTTTGTTCATTATGGAGGCTTTACACCTGAAATATCAAAAAGTATTGGATGGTAATAACTCCTAGCCGCGCATCATTGAACCGATGCTCGGCGACTAAGCCGATAACCTGAGCGCAGGCCGGCACATTTAAACAATATTTAAACAATACTTTTATGAAAAGAAAAGACTACGGATTCTTACTGATAATCATATCAGTAGTATTTATCGTCTTAGAGACGACGCTACCAGCTCAGAATTTGGCTGAATACATAAGTGATGGAGTAATTGTGTCTGCATGGTTGTTTGGGTTTTATCTAATAATTACATCAAATAAATGAGGTTATGATATACGAAGGAAAAGAAACCTGCCAGGGATGTGGCAAACCAGGTACTACAAACTATAGATACTCAAAAAATCAACTATGCCCAAACTGTCAAATGATATTTGACAAAGGAAGAATGATTGATTTTAATGATAATGATAAATACGTAAACTTACGACAACATTATCATGCATTTAGAACGCAATGGATTAATACCGAATTATACAACATTCTCAAGTCATTACATACCCCTGCTGCGAATGCATCTGGATGGCCATCCATTAAGTCAACATTTGGAAACAATGAATACACATTTAAGATTAAAGAGAAATATGTTGAACCCATAAAGCAGTTGTTCCTAAAAATTGAAAATGAAATAGTAACAGTTAAAGATGAAAAAGAGTCAATTCCTGAACTAATCAAACAACAATTGAAAGTTGAACGTGATAAGATCTATAATGAGGGAATTGCAAAAGGTAGAGACTTACTATTCCAGCTAAATTTAGGAGATATATCAGCAACCGAACTAAATAACAATTACTCCTATAACGAGAAAAATAAATAACACTATGATACTAGGTTACAAAAAACAATTTCCATGGAACAAACTCACGGAATTCGACCGAAAAATAATAAGCGGTCAAAAGAAGCACACTATTCGTGTTGATCAACATGATCGTTGGCGTGCAGGCCGTCAAATAAATCACTGTCACGGTGTCAGAACTAAACACTTTGATAACTTTTACAATAATGATTGCACAGGAACACAGAAAATTGAAATCAAATGGAGTAACTTATACAAAGATGCACCGCGTGCTGCTGTCTATATCGATGATAAATGCATTGGGACATATACAAACATGTATCCTTCAGGTTTATTAAAAGTATTAGCATATAACGATGGTTTCGACTCAGTACAAGACTTTTTCAAATGGTTCAATAAAGACTTTGAAGGAAAAATTATTCATTGGACAGACTTACGTTACTAGCATGACCCCTGAGTACTTCTTTAATCATCTTAAAACGCCAATCAACTGGAAACTCATCGGACCAAATCACACACTCGATGAAATTACTGACGAAATAACAGTTTATGGCAAAGTGTTCGACGACTACAAGAACAAAAAGATAATTCGGTTATGTTTCACTATTGGCTCTGAACGCTGCTTAATTGTCGAACGAAATGGAAGCAAGTACAAAACAGTACGCAATTTCAGAGCCTCTGAAATTGACCCGATAAACGATTTTATTATTCAAACATACAATTGAAATGACACACACACGATATATGCACCCAACAATAGAGCTTTGTAAAACATGCGGTGGAGATGGTTTTAAACACATCTACAGAGAGTTCGATGTGCTAAAGCAAGAATCAATTAAAACGACCGATTGCCCAACATGTCTGGGGAGTGGAAGAGTCGTTGTGAGTAAAATAACTGTTATTACAGTTGAACCATTTAAAAACAAATAATTATATTTGCAAAAGAATATAATATAACAATCATATGAAAAAACTAGTTCTATTAACAGCCCTTTTTGTTTCTGTTTTTGTCTGCGGGCAGATTAAATTCATTTCATCAAGTAAAAATGATATGCGTGCCCTGGGCGATAGCCTTGCGTCAAGTGCAAAACATCACTATGTGTTTAAATCAGAAGAAAATAGCAAGTATGCTTTTAAATATGAGTATGTGAATACTGTAGATAACTCAGATCGGTTATATATTCACTTTCACATATCAATGAAAGGCGAAAACAAAGATCTGGAGATAAAGGGTGTTCCTGAATATCGTTTTGAGTATGTTTCAGGTCGTTTTTTAGACCTTTTCCCATTCTGGAATAAGTTTGTGAATCCGGGTGAAAACAGGGAAGCATTGCAAGCTAAAGGCGTTAAGTTTATCAAACGGGATAATATGACTTATCTGATTAATAAAAGCGGCGAAAACTGGAGTATTACATTGAAAGATTATTGATAAATAGCATTGAAATAGAGTATTTACAAAATAATTATATTTAAAAAGCCCTGGGCAGATATGCTCAGGGCTTTTTGTCTAAATCTGCCAATTTTCGTTCAAAGGCTTCAATGTTGCGCTTATCCACTTCAGCAGAGTCACCGATAAACTTACGAGCCGGAATAGTAACGCTATGGTTGCGTCCGGCATTCGTTGTGCCTTCGTTTTGCGCTTTGGAATACTTTTTATCGGAAACAACTGTAACTTCGGCGTTAGCGGCATTTTTGTACTCAATGCTCATTCCCAAATCACCGGTGTCACCTGTTAGAATCTTACGTGTTGCAGCTGCACCTTTTATTTTTGGATTTAGTCGGCGTTTTACTTCTTCCCATGACTCATTTACAGAGTCCATAAATCCTTCATGTTGAAAGTTCTCGGTAAAAACATCTCTGGCATTTTTCCCCATTATCACCGGTGCATCATCATCAATAAACCGTCTAACCTCTTCTGACATGTTTAGTAAATGGCTTGCAAATTGATCTCCATCCATATTTTTTTTTATTAAATATCAGTTAGTGAGTACAATTATTCAAAATATATTGTATTTTTGTGGTGTCGGAGCTGCGTACTCTGACGCTACCCGTGGCGAATAGGTTATTTATAACTTGTTCGCCACGGTTTATTTTACGAATACGTGAACATCTTCCCCTGCCATTACAACAATCTTTTGTAAGTTTCCCCTGTCTTTCAGCCCAAATTGCCATGCTGTAAAACGCTCCAAATACGATCTTGAAACTATGTCAGTGCATTTAATCACGGCTATATCGGCCTGTTTTGAGGCTTTTAAAATATTTCTGCTCAAGTGGTTTGTATCCGTCGATTTAAATTCAAGTAACATTCCATCGCCCAGGCAATCCGGACATTTTGTTTTATGAATTGCCTGATACGCTTCACCATAGTAACGTTCACGCAATACTGTTTCTGTAGTATGAATGCGTGGTAATAGTGTGGCTTCTTTTACTACTTTGTGTTTTACCAATGCTTCTACAATCTTTGCATTTTCAACTGTTTCGGGTTCTTTCAAACAAAGAAAATGTTCTCTGTATTTCACTCCTGAAGCTGTTACTCTATTAAGATAAACAATATCGTCAGGATTATACAATACTCCAACATCAGGTATATGTTTATCAACTCGACTAAAATACGGATGTTTGTCCGTAAAAATCTCGTTGGTATAATACGGGTTACCTTCTAGTCCAGGAGAAACCGGAACAGGAGTTATATCACTATTATCAGTAACTGCTTTGTCAGTATTCTTCCAATCGCATTTGCAATTGTAGATACAACCAGGTGCATTGTTTCTCAAGAACGGGTCATCCATCGACCAAATACGTCCAACGTATGTTAGGTGAAGTTCACGCGGTGAAGCCGAACGAGTTCTCAGCCATTCAATGTTTGGAAATAAGCGTTTTTCCTTTGTGAATTGTCCCCATTGTTTGGCTACACGACACCGGTGTGAAGTGGTATTGTATTCAGCAGCCTGAGCACGGTTAGCACGGCCTACAACAACCTTAGCAGCTCTCAAGTATTCATCTTTGCTTCGTTCAATTCCATTAGCATCGGTTTTGCATTTTTCAAGTAACTGAATAGTATAGTTACTTTTGGCAGCTGCTATTCGACTAACATTGTTCTTGAACATCTTCGCAGTCTCTTCGTTATCGGATGCAACAGCACGATGCAAATCATCGTTGTACGTGTCGAAAATAGGACGCATTAGTTCACTGCTTTTGCCCTGCCATATTTGTTCTACAGCATTGTTTAAATCCGTCTGACGGTTGGCAAGTTGTAAGCTTGGATATTCTGAAATAGCCAACTGACGTGTTTCAAAATCATTGTTGAAATAAAGAAGGTCGGTGTCTAGTTCCCCGGTTACTCTTAGACCTTTTCCAAAGTCTAAAGAAACTTTGGAAAGGGGAGCGTTAGAGTCCGGGGCTAGTCGAAAAAACTGAGCGACTGGTTACTTGCTTTCTCCGGTTGCGTTTTGGGATTCTTTTTATCAAGCGTTACACCGTAAGTACTTTCTATATATTCGGGCGTAAGGTTATAACCATACTTAAGCAACTCACTATCTTCCTTAATTTTTTCACTCGCTTTCACGTTCTTTTTAGCCTGAAGTTCCACGGTATAGCCTTCCGGAATATCAAAACCAAGGTTGCGTAAAACAGGGATGAAATCATCGTTAATCCAGTCCTGAACATCAGCAATGTCAGCATCGGTTATATCTTGGAACACTTGAAGGTGAACGTCTGCCTGTGATTTGCTAGAACCGTCGTCCATTGTCATAGTTTGCCCCACAATGCCTTTGGACATCTCTTTGTTGATGCGTTCAATTTTCTTATCAAAGACGTTGAAAGAATCAGTTTTCTGATTCTCTTTGATTTCAATTTCAGTTTGTTTGTCAAAGATACCATAACTGGCAGTTCCCATCATTTGCAACCACTCCTGTAGCTCATCTTTATGCTTTTTGGTGTTGATCATTGTTTTTGCAATACGGATAGGCACACCAAATATCTGTTCAAACTCATCCCACGAAGCCCACGAATGGCGTTTGTAGATAGTCATTGGTGCAATACGTTCCAGGATGCCGCCTTTGTCTGGTGATAGCTGAATGAAAATAAGAAAGTTTGAAAAATCTTCGTACCTGATAGCAACACCTGAAGGATTATGGGCTTCTTTCAATAGTAAGCCTTTTTCCGGAATAATGTTTTCGCGAGGAATATCAATGACTTTGCGAATGCTCCCCGAAGTGAAATCGGATATCAGGAACATGCTGTATTCATAAAACTTTGATTCCATAGCTTTTCGCATAGCATGACGAAACCACTTCTTATTGATTTGTTTTGAACGCACATCGTCCTGTTTTCCTTCAGCGTCTTTGAATACAGCAATTTTATTGACAACGCGTAAGATACGCTGTTGGATAGCTCCCTGAAGGTGATTATCTAACATCGCGTCTTTGTACAACTGCTGTATCAAATAGGTTACAGGATTAAATGGGTCATAACGAGCAAGACGGGCATTTTGCCAGTCAGTTACTTCTTTCCGGTACATGGACTCATACAACCGGAAATAGTCTATTTCCATAGTATCAGAACCCCGCGTGTCTGCTATAGGTGGTTTTCTTGCATTGCGCCCGGTTGGCTGTGTATTGGACGTTGGCTTTGCTGCAAGTGCTAATTTATTGAAGTTCTTTTGCTTTTTCATAATTATGAATTAATAAGCTGAATCATATTTTCTTTTTCCACCATATCTGTTTTCTCCAGTTGTTCCAGGTATTTCAGTTGTTTGTTCTGGTTTTGGAGGGAGCGTTCTGTCTCCTTGCTCGCCGGTGTAAGACTTTTCGAGCCATTCAATTGTTTCTGCATATCGACGCGCTGCAACTGCATTGGTGTCTCGTGTGTGGCGTTCGTATATTTCATAAATTACAATATCCTTCAGGCGTTTTACGATAGACTTTTTACGTGTAGTACCTTCCGCATTGAAAATTGCATCAATGTCGTAGTAGCGGCTTAAATAGCCTTTCATTTTATCAATGCTTTCATCAATAATGTCGGTTATAATCGTGTCGTCCAAATCGGTAAGAATGCCAATCAGATTAATATCAGCGACTGTTTTAAGTTCTGCTTTAGTTAGAAATGCCATGTTAGTAGATAGTTTATAGTTAGTACCCTCCGCGTTCGCGTTTACCGATTATCGGTTTATTATCTGTCTCATCGTTCTCTTCAAAATCACCATTCAGGTATTCCTGGGCTTTGAGAATTGCATCAGTCAGGGAGTCCGGGAAATCGACCGGATAACTACCGCCTTTCTCAAAGTTGAGCATTTGCGCTTTGGCTTCTTCCCAATCAGGATTTTCTTCCAGTTCTTCGCTGAAGTCCAAAATGCCGGTGCTCAATACACTCACAAGCGTAGTGTCTATTTTGGTATATTTGTCTGTGACACTCTTTTGTGAAATAGGAATACTGATTGACTTGTATTTTTGTGCAGCCCTGATAAGAATAGGGTAATAGATTACTTCCTGCGAAACCGAACCATCAAAATAATAGATAGTTGAGCCGTTGATGCTCTGTATCTTTTTAGCCTGTGTATAATGATATTCCAGGGCTGTTTCGATATCAGCCGTTTGCCGGCAATAAAGGTCGATAACAGTCATGTGCAAGTCACGAACTCCAATGGTAGCCAATGCTTTGTAACAGGCTTTATCAGAGTAGGCAAAATCCCAGTTACCTACAATCACTAGGTAAGCATCGAACGGTTTTGGCTTAACCATGCGTATCCATTCTTTTTTGATACGCTTACCCACGTTTATGGGCGTATTGTAGAACTCACCCGAAAGCGTTGCCTGATCATGTTCGTATTGTTCAACCTTTCGTAAACAATCAGCTTTGGTGTATCTTTCTTCCCAACTGGGTTTCCAGTCGCTAGAACGATTAAGCTGATCGTAGTACTTTGTTGTAAGATTGACTAAATACAATGTGGAAAATTTTTCTTTCCGAATTTGGTTGTTTTTAGTATCAATTTTTTTCAGGTCGAATCCTTTACGTTCTGCCAAAGTGGCTACAAAGCCCTTTTCGGTAAAATAATTGTTGTTGATAATGGTGCGTTCTGAACTCTTGGAAAACGCGCCCTGAATATCACCGGTTACTTTATCGGCATACTCATGAACCAATGATTTATTCATTGATTTCTTTTTGTCCTCAATATCATCAAGCGACACGTATTCAAGCCTTACACCGTTTTGGCGAAGTCCACGAAACGGTTGATCAATACCCAATGCCATAAATGTGCAACGATCGGTTGTCTCGAATTGTCCATCGGCCCAATTGCCATAGCTTTTTTGCATACCGAAGTCTTTAATGATTCGGTTGTTTGATTCAAATTGAACCTGTAAGTCCTGAAGCAACATAGCAGCGCGAACCTCATTAGCTCCTACAACCAATTGAAACATGGCTTTTCGAGTCTGTTTGAGCCCGAAAGCATAACCCATATTAGCATGGGTAGACTTTGCCCCACCACGAAAAATGAGATTAAACAGCGTTATAAAGTCGTTGTTGTATAAGTCTTTGTAAATAGAAGTATGATACCAGGCGCAATCACTGTCAGCCATTGGAATGGTTGTACCTTTGCCAAAGTAGTAATTAAAGAACTGACCGTAGTTCTCCGGCTTCAGCAACATTTTTATACGCGCGTCCTGTTGTTCCGGTGTTTCTTCGATAATGTTGTCAATCGTGGCTTTGTTGATAAAAGCCGTTTTTTCACGGAAGCGGTCGAGTAGTTCTTTGTATTCCTTCTTAGTCATTTTACCCGCGTGTGTAATAGTAGGATATTTTCTTCAAGTCATCCGATGTCATTGATTTCGGAAATTTTCCAATTTGGCGTTGGCGTTTAAACCACCGTTTACTGATTGTGCGTATACGGCCTTCATATTTGAGAACAAACATTTGCGAACCATACTTATCGCGACACTTATCGGCTTCATTTATCAGTCGTTTGATTTTATAACCGATATAGTACTGTCTTAATTTATCCAGTTTCTCGAAAAAAAACATTTCTAGTTTACTCATTACCTAAAACTTCATTTGTTAGGCGGGTTAATACATTTTCCATTTTTGAACGTACCCCGCGTAAATCGTTCAATAGGTTGTCTTTTTCTTTCCGTCCATCGGCTTTCTGAATGTCATTCATAAACTCTTCGCTAAGCATCTCAAAAGCTTCGTGCATATACGATAATACTTGCTTTTTGCTGCTGAACTTTTCAAAGGCCGTTGCATACTTTGCCGCTTGATCGGGTGTGATCTTAGGTTTTTTCCCATCAAGCAAATCGGCATAACTTTCAAGTATGGAATTACGGATTTCGGAAAGGGCAATTATTTGACTCTTTTTACTCTTGTCAAAATCATAGTCGCGTATCCATCCGTCTAAAGTACGTTTGGTTACATCGCCCATAATATCGGCAATGGTTTGAGAGTCGAATCCTTTGCAATACATTCGCCGTGCTTGTTCAATTTTCAATTCGCGTTCGGCTTTGGTGAATTGTGCCATTTACATGCTGATTAATGATTTAGTTAGACTTGATTAAATACAATGTGTGTAATTTGAGATACAAAGGTTTTACTTTTTTCGTGCTTATTAAAATGTTTGATTTATAGTAGTCTAAATTTCCGACAGTAGTTGTTTGAAAGCGGCACAACTATAAATCAATCATTTTTTTTGTGCTCTTTTTTGCTTTTACTTTGCTCAAAATTTAGAACTAAAAATGGCGAAACAAGAACGAAAATTACCGGATGGAAATCTAATAATGGATTTCATTATCTGTGACAATACAGTCAATCGTTACGGTTGGCGTTTGCTCGTAGAAGGTATAGACACTGAAGGTTTCTTGAAAAATCCGGTATGTTGTGTTCAACATTCCACCTATATGATTCCGGTCGGAAAGTGGTCTAACCTTCGGGTTGAAAAAGGTCAGTTAATCGGAACTGTTGAATTTGACCGATACGATGATGATGCTGTAAAACTTTACTGGAAATATAAAGATGGCTATATGAGTGCCGTGAGTCTGAATATTATTCCAATAGAACAAAGCGATGATGTGAAGCAACTACTTCCCGGACAAAGCTGTCCAACAATCACAAAATCAGAATTACTAGAAATTTCATTGGTAACATTACCCGGTCAAAAAAACGCTGTAAAATTATCCACTCCAGACGGGGGAAAGTATAAACTTAATTTAATTACAAATTCTACTGCAATGGCAAAAGAAGAAAAAACAGTTGAGCAACTTCAGGCAGAACTGACAGCCTCAAAAAAATTGAATGCTGAAAACTTAGTGCTTAGGCACAAAGAACGTGGCGTGTTACAAGATGGAGAAATTGAAGGTTTGAAAGAGCTGGCTTTGCACAGTTATGATACCGTGAGTAAAATGCTTGATGCACGTGTAAAACCAGAAGCTCCGACCAATAATGAAACCGCGGAAACAAAAGCCGATGCATTGGTTGCTATACATGCAAATCGTGGTGCAATTACAGAAAGTCAAAAACTTGTGTATCGTGCAAGTGCTATTGCAGATTATGACGGTACTAAAAAAGCACTTGAATTGCTTAGAGGAGTTGATGGGCTTCAAACATTTGTGTTGGGCATGGGAGATGGGAAAGAAAAAGAAACTGACGAACGTGCCAAATGGACTTATCTGGACTATTACAAGAAAGATCAGGAAGCATTGCAACTGATGGCTAAAAATGACCCTGAAAAATTCAAGAAATTAGAAGGCGATTTTATCAACGAAAGCTCAAAAATGGGTATTGCTACCACAACGGAGGTGTAAATAGATTGCGAAGCCTGCGAAGTGGGTTACGAAGGACTTTAAAAAGGAATTAGTTTTAATAAAAAACAAGGAAAGAAAGATGAAAAGATTTTTAAGTGTAATGGTGTTACTGCTTGCTGTAGTTACTGCCATGTTTGGAGCGGTATTAGTGCCGCATATTGCCGGGACTATACTTGCAGCCCCCGTTGTATTGCCTACTCAGCAAATTGTGTTTATTCGCAGTTTACAGGAAGAGTATTCTAAAATAGATTCATGGCTTAATGAAGCGCAGGATTTAAGTTCGTTTGCTACCGATGGACAAACATTGGTATTTCCTGAAGCCGGTGCATTTCCAGTGGTGTATAAGAATAAAACGGATGATGTTGACAGTGTAGAACCAACAGAAACTACTTACGAAGTTGCATTGGACTACTACGATTCTCAAAACTATAAGATGCGTAATATCAATATGCACGCATTGCCATTCGACAAAATGGCTTACTATACCAATAAATCGGCTAATGCCATTCGATTGAAAGAGGTTAACGATGCTGCTTATGCATATGCTCCTGATACGGATGGAGGTAAAAGAATTATTATCCCAACTACCGGAAATGTACGCAATGGTTTAAAGATGATGACACTTGACGATGTTGTCACATTGGCACGTGCTTGCGATAATTTATTATTCCCTGAAGATGGACGAAATCTGGTTTTACCTAGTGACATGTGGTGGGATTTAGTTGTAAACAATCAAATTTTGAAAGCGCAATTGGGTTATCAAAATCAGAATGGGATTATCAATCCAACTATTGTAAACTATTATGGATTCAAAATTCATAAAGCTTCAAATAACAGTATGGTTTCCTATAATCTGACCACATCTGCTAAGGCTGCTCAGGGAGCATTAATTACTGGCAATGTTGTTCCGGCTGGATTTGTATTCTGTTCAACGGAAGTGTTCAGGGCAAGTGGTAAATTCGATATGTATTTATTGAATAAGGCGCAAAACCCAAATGGACGTGCCGATGAATTTGGTTTCTCTCACAGATTCAAAGCGGATTTTACAAAAGATGCACAAAAATATTCGGCTATGATTTATCAGGCCAAATCAGTATAAGGGTTAGTTTTCATAGGTTGGAAAACCACTTCAATTCGTTAACGGGTTGAAGTGGTTTATTTCAAAAACTAAACGAATGAAAAGAAGCGATATATACAAAGCCTTACGCGATCAGGCTAAATCTGAACTGGAGTATCTCAAATTTGTAGATTTGCAAAAGGGACAGATGCAAAATGAGGTACAAAATTATCCTGTTCCGCTTCCGGCTTTGTTTATCGAACTTGGTGATTTCCGCTTTAGTAATCTTGGAGAAAGCGCGCAAATTGGTGATGGCATTGTAAGTCTTTACCTATACGTCAATTCGGGCTCTGATACGTTCAGTACTTCCACCAGTGAAAATACAAGCTTGGATATCCTGGACAAATTTGATGATATTTATCAGGCCTTTGAAGGCTTATCCATTGATAAGCTTACCCCGCTAAACAGATTAGCCGAATATAAACCGCAATATGGTAAAAAGTATATCCTTTTCAGGGTTGACTTTAGCACTGCGGTAGATGATAAGAAAGTAATTGAACGTAACACAGTGGCTAAACCGGAACCGGATATAGCTTCAACATTTAGATTCAAATAAGATGGCAGACTATAAACATGCAATTAAACGGATACTGACTACTGAAGGTGGCTATGTGAATGACAAAAATGATGCAGGCGGTGAAACTTACAAAGGAATTGCACGCAACTTTTGGCCAAAGTGGATGGGCTGGGTATTTATTGATCCGGCTAAAAAATTAAACGGATTTCCTACATCGCTCGAAAAGATTGTACCGCTTCAAGAATTTGTTATACAATTCTATAAACAAAATTTTTGGGATAAGATCGGCGGTGATTTTATTGCTGATCAGGATATAGCAGATATGTTGGTGGATAGTGCCGTAAATGAAGGAATCAAACCTGCTATCAAACGTGCGCAATCGATCGTCACAATGGCTCAGACAGGAATTATAACTCCTGAGTTAGTTACAAAATTAAGCTCAATGATATGAAAAAGTTAGTGCCTTTGTTCCTTTTTATCTCGGCGTTTTGTTTATCACAACCGGCTATAAAAAAGGATACAGTTGGTGTGTTGAACGCTAAAATCATATTATTGAGTGATTCGATTGCAAAATTGAACCAACGCCCAGCAATGACAAAACTGCAATTTATTCAGCTTTACAAGTATGATAGATTGCTCAAGTACTACAAGATTTGTAAACGAAAACCGACTCAGTGGAAATATTACAAAGGTTGGTCAACTAGAGTTTTTGAATTATGAAGAATTATTTTGTTAAGTTTCTTGCAGTATACGACTGGAATTCATTTGAAGAATTTGTGTTGTCTATATTTCCAAGTTGCAAATACCAGTTGCATAGTGCAGTACTGACGCTTTCAGTTCTTTCTGGATTGGTCAATTACCTATTTGGCGTTACGCCGGCTTTGGCCATTGCCATGTTTGCAGCAATAGTAATTGAAGTGGTAACTGGGATTAGAGCATCTAAGCGGAAAGGAATAGGTTTTGAGTCCTTTCGGTTCTCGCGTTGCGTGATAAAAATACTTATCTGGCTGGCTATACTTTACATTATTCATGCTTTTAAACGTGAATTTCAGGACTCAAAGAACCTTATTGATTTAGCAGCTTATAGCTTCTTTAGCTTTGTATTCGTGGCTTGCCTGACAGGATTCCTGGTTGAATATGTGACTTCCATCCTAGAGAATGTATCGGTGCTCAAAGGAAAAGAAAAAACGGCTATAATCGAAGCCATTCATGGCGGTTGGACAAACTTATTGTCAAATATAAAACCAAAGAAAAATGAGAACTAAAAATTTAAACAAAGCATTGGTTGAGCGTATCATACTTCTTTGTGTTGTATTCGTTTCAACTTTCGTTTATTCGGGCTGTAAAACGCTTAAACAAACCAATAGTTCTGAAGTAAAAAACAATACTTCGGCAACCTCAACGGTAAGTACTTCAAACGATACAAAACTGGATGTAAAAACTTCGATAAGCTCAGTTATCAATACTTCGACAAGTTCATCATCTACTGACAAAGGAATTACTTCCGAAACTGTTGAAGAAACAAGTACGAGTACAAAATTATCACCACCGGACAGCACTGGTAAGCAATATCCAACTGAAACCACCACTACGAAACGAAGTATCAAACGTGGTGAAAATAAAAATTTAGCTGCAAATTTAGGCTCAAAAAGTGATGCAGCAACAAATGCTATCAATGAGGACAAATCGAAGTTAAAAGCGAATGTGTCACAACAGAATAAAGGCAAGTCGCAAACAACTATGAAAGAAGCCTCAAAACGAACTGAAAAGGTAAAAACATCCGGTTGGGTATATATTGCTATAGTTGGCTTGATTGGTCTTTTATCATTCATTACATATAGAATTTTGAAACGCTTTAATAAAATTAAATAGTATGGCAAAAACTGAAGAAAAACCAGTTGAAGAAACCACAAATGTGGAAACAACTACCGAAACAACTTCAAACGAAATAGTTTCTCCTGAAGCTACAGTCGAAGAAACTAAGCCGAGTGAAAGTACAACAGAAGAAACTAAACCGGGTGAAAGTACTATCCTGGAAAAAATAGTTGAAGCAAGTAAACCTGTAGAAACAACCGAAGCTACTATAACAGAACCGGCTACTACTGGAACTGAATCTAATGAGACCACAGAGCTTGAAACTGTGGAAGAAAAAGTGGATACAGAATTTACTGCTGAAGCTGAAGCAATCATGAAAAAGCAGGAGGTGAAAGAAATTTGGCGTTGTCCTGTTCTTGGTTATTGGTTTACTAAAAAAGAGTTCGCCGATGACAATGCGAAGAAAGTAAAAAAAAGTGCTGAACACTATAATTTGTAAACCATGTCAGGATTACCTAATGTAAGTATAAGCCTTGTTCGTGACGGACTGGGCTTAGTAGCCGAAACAAACGATAACACAGTCGGTTTTATTCTTCCTGGTGTTGCTGTTGCAAATAAACTGGTTTTGAATACTCCTTATGCCATTTACAGCACTGATGGAGCAAAAGCCCTGGGCATTGATTCTACCGGTTCGAATAAAGCTGCTTATCGTCATATTTCAGAATTCTACTCCGTAGCTCCTACAGGGGCAAAACTTTGGATTATTGTAGTTGCAACAACCACTAAATTATCTGAAACAGTTGATTCTGAACTGGACATCTGTCCGGCCAAAATTATGCTGAACAAGGCTAACGGTGAAATTATGGCTGTAGGTACAGCAGTTGCCACTGATAGTGGTTTGACCGTTGATGGACTTGATGGCGAAGTTTATACAGCCATGATTAAAGGGCAAACTTTAGCTGAAGCATATCTGGCCAAGATTATGCCATTTGTTTTGATTATTGAAGGTCGTAAAGTGACTGATGTAAATTCGCTTCGCAATTTACATACCGAAACAAAATATCGCACTTCGGTTGGTTTGTGTTCAACGCTTCCTGACGGTTCTGCTTCCATTGGATTGATATTAGGCCAAATTGCTGCATTGCCAGTACAGCGCAAAATATCGCGGGTGAAAAATGGGTCATTACCAATTACCACCGCTTACTTGAGCGATGGTGTTGCTATAAAAGAGCGTGAAGATTTGGGTACAATTCACGACAAGGGTTATATCATCTTCCGTCAGTTCCCCAATAAGTCAGGTTACTTTTTTAATGGAGACTTCACAGCCACTTCGCTGACAGATGATCTGAATATAATCGCACGTATTCGAACTATTGACAAAGCGTTGAAGATAACTTATAATACTTATGTGGAAGAGCTTGACGATGATGTGGAAGTAAACGATGACGGGACACTGAACACTGCTGTAGCTGCTTATCTGAAACAAAAAATTGAAACACAGGTGAACGGTTCAATGGCCGGTGAAATATCGAAATTCACCGCGCAAATTGATACTACTATTGATATCCTTTCCGGTGCTGCTCAAAAAATATATCTGAACATTACTCCTAAGGGTTATTTGAATCCAATTGAGGTGGTATTGAGTTTTGTAAATCAATAATAAATAAAAGAATTATGGCATATAGTTGGTCAGAATACCGCTGTTATATGGGCGGGCGGTTTGTAACCGGTATTCGTGGTTATAAGTATAAAACTGAGCGTGAAATTGAACCGATTTACGCTGAAGGTGATGAGCCTGTAGATGTTGGTTACGGAAATAAGAAATACAGCAATGAAATAAAATTGCTTCAAAATGAATTGGAGTCAATTATTGTTTCCGGTGGTGGTGACCCTTTCAAAATTCCGCCATTCACAATTGTTCACTCATACATTCCACAAAATAGTACTGGGAGAATTATTACTGATGTTTGTGAAGGTATTCAATTTACGGATATTGAAAAAGCAATGGAACAAGGTGCTAAATTTATGGAAATTACAGTTCCTACATTTGTCAAAAAAATCAGATATAATACAACATACACAGCTTAATCATGAAAAAAGAAATAACCCTTGTAGGCGAAGTTACGCCAGAACAAATTGAACAGTGGAAAGTCAAATATGGCAAAGTACACGGTGTGATTGTAGATGGGCATATTGCTTATGTCCGTAAAATAGATCGGAATACTACCAGTTACGCACTCAGTCAGATGTCGTTCAAAATGTCGAAAGGTGAAAACGATGCTAGCGATATTGAAATGAATATGGGCAAACTGATGAAAACCGGTGAAGCTGTATTGAATAACTGCTGGATTGGTGGTAGTGAAGAAATTAAAAAAGATGAAACGCTTTGGTTCAATGCCTGTGTAAAAGCCGGAGAATTGATAGAGTTCAAGGAGACTGAGCTAAAAAACTTTTAAGCGAGGCTGAACAGTGGGGTGATAATGATTGGGTCGGCTTAATGTCGACCCAATTAGAATATTACCTAGGCTATGATGTCTCGCACCTTACAGATGAACAATGGGCGATGAAGGTTGCTCACCTTTACATAGTACGAAAACGAGAAGCTGAAGCAAATAAGCAATAATGGGACCAGGTGTTGAATACATATTACGAGCGCGCGATTTATTGAGCGGTGTTTTGAAGAATGCTTCGAAAGCTGCTGAAAATGTATCGAAAAGCGTAGATGGTGTAGGTAAGTCAACCGAAAAGGCGATGGTTAATGCTGAAAAAAGTGTCAGTCGTGCTTCTAAATCATGGGAAAATTATATCAATAAAGTTCGCGAATCGAACAATCAAACTAATGATTTAGCGAATGGAATAAAGAAGATTGTAGGTACGCTTGCAGTTTTTGAAGGTATAAAAACCATTGTAAAAATGGGGTCTGATTTGGAGCAATCTAAAATCAGTTTTGATGTATTGTTGGGGAGTGCTCAAAAGGCTCAAATCATGTTGGCTGGATTAAATAAGTTTGCCAATGATACGCCTTACGAAAACAAGCCATTGATTGACCAAGCTAAGTTATTGCTTTCGTTTGGTACTTCAGCAGAAAAGATTTTGCCAACCCTGAAAATGCTTGGTGATATTGGTATGGGAGATACCAATAAAATGCAATCGTTGACATTGGCTTATGCTCAAATGTCCAGTGCCGGCAAGCTACAAGGACAAGACTTATTGCAAATGATAAATGCCGGTTTCAATCCATTGCAGGAACTTGTAAAAATGACAGGGAAAAGCATGGGAACGCTTCGTAAGGAGATGGAGAAAGGCAAAATTTCATCATCAATGGTTGAAACTGCTTTTCAACATGCTACAAGTAAAGGCGGGCTTTTCTTTGGTATGATGGATAAAATGAGCCAAACGACTTCAGGTAAGTTTTCTACGATGGTGGGAACACTCAAGCAAACGGGGGCTGAAATTGGATTAAAGCTTTTGCCTTATGCCAATAGCCTGATGAATTTCTTGATGCCGATGGTTGACTGGATAGCTCGTAATGCTAACATGCTATTACAGCTAACAGCCGTCGCTCTGGGTGCATATGCAGCGTTTAAATTGATAACTTGGGGCATAAAGCTTTGGACAATTGCTCAAGCCATTCTAAATGGTACAATGGCTCTTAATCCTGTGGGATTAGTCGTCATTGGTATTGCTGCTTTGATTGCGATGATTGTCATTGCATGGAATAAGTTTGCATGGTTCAGGGGTATTGTTCTGGGACTTTGGGATTCATTTAAATTGTTTGCTAACTTCCTAAAGGACTCTGTAATGAATACGGTAAAAGGGCTAGTTGATATGTTCTTGGGACTTGGTAAAATCATTGATGGAATTTTTCGTCGTGACTGGGGAAAAATTAAAGATGGAGCAAAACAAGTTGGTTCTGGCTATGTGAATAGTTTTGCTGGTGGTGGCATTGTAAAAGCTGCTATTGATAACGGTTCAAAAGCCGGTGAGACATGGGCAAAAGGATATAACAAAGGACTTAAAAGCTTTGCAAAGAGTCAAGCGGATAATAAGAGTGGTGTTGACGCTGGTTCATTGACAAGTGGATTAGGTAAAACCGGCGGAACTACTCCTGATGATAAAATAAAAAGTATTGCCGGTGGTGGAAGTAAGCCTACGAATATCAACATTATTTTGAATAAAGAAATGGTTGGCAGCATTACCGTACAGGCCACTAATGTAAATGAAGGCGTTGGTAAGATTAAAGACATTGTCATGGAATGTATGTCACAGGTATTAAATAGTGCAAACCGATTAGCTCATGAATGATAAATATAATTTCAATGAATTTGATTTGGGCGAAATTTTTAAAAGTGTTTGGGGTTATTCAGCTCCTCCTCTTTTATTTGGTTTGCAAAATGCAGTTGAAAAAAAGCTATTTGGGAACACTTCGGATACTTCGGATTATTCCTTCGCAATACCTTCGGAACGGCGGGAATACAATATAAAAGGTTCGCCTTTTTACGGATTGAATAACAATGGCAATGAAGTGTTTTTGCCTATTTGGTTGATTAAGGCCGATGGAACAAAGTTTATGCTTCAGAATACGGTTTCATCCATTGTAAGCAAAAAAACGATTGTTGAAACCGTATTGGTCAATCAGCATGGTTCTGTAAAGGAAGAAATATCAATGGATGATTGGGATTTGGCTGTGAAAGGTATTATAGTTTCACCGGATATGGATTATCCTGATCAGCAAGTTGCAGATCTTAAAGCACTTTACAAGTTAAGTGAATCACATGGAATTGAAAATGCCAGGACATCGCTACTCTTTGAAGATAATGAAAAGGTAGTTATGAAAAACCTGAAATTTCCTGAAATAAAAGGGATGAAAAATGTACAGGCATTTGAGTGTGATCTAGTGAGTGATATTGAATTTAAACTGATAATTGAATAATGTACGTCAAGCTTCGTGGACATATTGAAATAGTGCGTAAATCGGATGGTAAAAAGCTTTCATTCGATGCTTTTCACTCTGTTCACATTGAATTAGACATTTTCAAAATAAATCAGTCATGTAAAATTCAGATTCCAATTTCAGCCAGATTAGAATATAAAGATAAAAGGGTTGGTGAAAGCGTTCAGACAGCTTCACAGTTTGCTCGTGGTGATAAAATAAGTGTATGGTTGGGGTATAATAATGATATGCGGTTGGAGTTCGAAGGTTTTATTTATCGTTTGAATTACAAAACACCGCTTGAAATTGAATGCGAAGGTTACGAATTCCAATTGCGAAGGCCTTGCGAAACTAAAACATGGAAGTCGACAACCATGAAAACGGTACTTCAGTACCTGATCAATGAAACGGATATCGTATTGAGTGACCATATTCCGGATATAAGCTTCACGAAGTTTATTATACCGGCTAACATGACAAAGTTGGAAGCCTTGCAACTCATTAAAGAGAAATATGGTGTAACTGTATTTTTCATGGGTAAAACTCTTTATTCCGGGTTGGCCTATGTAATTGACCGGGGAACTGTAAAATATAAGTTGGGCTATAATACCATCAATGCCGATGACCTGAAGTATCGTAATGCTGACGATGTAAATCTTAAAATAAAGGCTATTTGGATTAAACCGGACAATACCAAAGTTGAAGCTGAAGTGGGAGATAAAGAAGGAAGCTTACGAACATTGTTTTTCTATGATGTTTCGAGTACTGCTGAACTCAAAAAACTAGCAACTGAAGAAATAAAGAAGTACAAATATTCCGGTTACGAAGGAAAGATAAAAACATTTTTACAACCGTTTGCTCAACCAGGAATGAAAGCAAATATGACAGACCCGAAGTATGATGAACGTGGTGGAATTTATTATATAACGAAAACTACGGTGGATGCTGATAAAGGTGGTGGTAGAAGGATTATTGAAATATCAGTCAAATTATTATGACAAAAGAACAAGAAATACTGAAGAAATTTCAAATCCTTGGTAAAGGAAATGAAAAAACATTTCTGGCATTCGTAGAAGAGAATTATCCGAACAAGGATTACATTGATGTAAAAGATTTGTCCGGAACTATTTACCCAGATGTTCGTAAGCGTGCTGCTATTGGAACTGGAAACGATGCAAAGAAAGGAATAGTTATAACACCCGTTCCTGGTTCTTCAGTTATCGTTAGTCGTATTGGCGATAGTGATGAGCTGTTTGTTGAGATGTTCTCTGAAGTTGAAAGCATTGTGATTGATGGTGGTGAAAATGGAGGATTGACCATAGCACCAACTTTAGTCCAGGAACTAAATAAAAATAATGAATTGCTTCAAGCCATTATAACGGTTCTTTCTGGTCCACAAATACCAGAACCCGGTAACGGTTCTCCCAGTGCATTGCAAACGGCATTAAAAGGAGCAATATCAGGGAAAAAGCTCGGCGATTTTTCAAATATAGAAAATAAAAAAATAAAACACTGATGGCAAAGGATAAAGGCATATTACTGACCGATTCAGGTGATTTAAGCATGAATGTAGTTCGGGATTCAAACGGACTTATTGTGTCCGGTTTTTCTATTGGTGATGTGACCAGACAGAATCAACGAACAATTTTATTGGCTGAACCTGGTGAAATAAAAGAGGTACCTACAATGGGGGTTGGATTAGCTTCTTTCCTTGACGATGATAATCCTTCGGACTTGCTTCGCGCAATTCGTGAAAATCTTCGCGAAGATGGGCAAAAGGTTAACTCATGTGGTTTTAATACAGATGGTAAACTTGTAATTGATGCTGAATATGAAAGTTGAAGATAATCAATCTCTATTCGACATATCCTGCCAACGTCTTGGCTCAGCCGAGGCAGCTATTCAAATAGCTTTGCTTAATGGCATTTCCGTGACGGATGATTTGCAAGTTAGCCAGGAGCTGGAACTGCCCGATGTGGTCGGGCAGTCAATAGCGACTTATTACGCTAACAAAGGTATTACTCCGGCAACCGGTGTAACAGATGCTACAATAGCTACTCTGGGTGGATTGGGATATATGGCAATAGGGATAGATTTTATAATTAGTTAGATATGGCACGTACAGTTACCGAGATAAAAGAGAGCATGACAACGCAGTTCATGGCATCCACCACGTTGGCCGGATGGTATGGGTTTGTAGTTGGGGCTTCATTTGAAGATACATTCTCGAAGGTATCTTTAGAGAGTATTATATTTTATATAATTGCTGTAGCACACTTTAGTCTAGAGACCCTTTTCGATGCTCTAAAAACCTATATCAATGCGCTGTTAGCTGCATTGAAGCCACACACAGCACGCTGGTATCGGGATATGACCCTTGGCTTTATGCTTGACATGACCCTTGTACAAGATGAGGACTATTACGATACTTCAGGGATGTCTGATAGTGAAATTACAGCGGCTAAAGTCGTGAAGTATGCAGCCGCCAAAGAGGCTACAGATAGTTCATTTTTGACCATAAAGATAGCCGGCGAAACGAATGGAGTACGTTCCAAATTGTCGGATGAAGTGGCTATTCAGATAGCGGCTTATATTGATGAATTTCGGGATATGGGCGTAAAGATAAATCTTGTCAATCAAGATGCCGACATTTTCAACTGTGAACTTGATGTGTATTTTGATCCAATCCTTTTGCCCGACACGGTAAAAGAAAGTGTGACCACTGCTTTGACTTCATACATTCAAAACCTGACTTTCAATGGCGAATACACAAATCAGTCGCTTGTGGATGCCTTGCAAAAACTGGATGGTGTTCGCATAGCTGAGCTTAAGTGGGCAAAAAGCCGGGATGTCAACAGTACGGTGTTCGATTTGATTAATGCTAAGAAAACACCTATATCAGGTTACTTTACTCCAGGAACAATAACCATTAATATGATTGCCGATGTCAGCGTATGATGTAAATTATAAGAAACTTGTAGTGCTATTGTTGCCTACATTCTTACGAAGAAATGCACTTATTGACTTTATCTATTCGGCTGTATCACCGGTTGCTGCTCTGCACCAACAATTCAAGGTGTTTATGGCCGAAACAATGTACAAATTGTCGCACAATGGGCAGCATTGCCATTTACGTGGAATGCTTAACGATACATTCGACCCGACACAACGCCGTATAACGCTGGCTGACGTAGCCGGAACACATGAGCCTTTTTTGCTCTATTGGAGGAGTGAAAACAAAGCGAAAAGGATATACCGGCGCGATCAAGACAAAGAGATGATTTTAAACCGCCGGGGCTTTGGTGGCACAGATAGCTTTGATTTTGTAGTGAATGTACCCAATGCGCTCAACTTGTCAGCCGATGATATTACACGCCTGAAGGCTCTCACTGATGCCTACAAGCTAGTTTCAAAACGCTATCAAATAATTTATGTATAATGAACAGAGGAAATTTTTTAGGGCAATCAAACCGTGATTTCCCGATCGACTGTGAAACATTTGACTTTCTCCAGGCTAATCAGGAACTGCTGTCTGTACTTGGTCAAATTGGTGGAGATAAGGCTATCTTATCGGGATGCGTAAAAACAGGTTCTAACGTAGCTTCTGGTTACGTATTTTTGAAAACAGCACAATATCCCGAAGGTGAAGTGTTGAAGTTTGATGGTGGTACAATTGATGGGGTAACCACAACGGTATACATCTCCGAAACAGCAACGTCTGTTAGTGCCCATGATTATAACTATCCGCAGGCGTATTACACACGATCGCTTAAAGCCGGCTTAGGCTCAGAACAATTTCTGTGGTCTGATTTCTCGCGGGTAGAAACAAACGCCGCGCTCAAAGCCCGGGTAAAAGTTCTCGAAGATGAAGTGGCAATACTCGCACCGCTTCCCATCGGTATACCTCAGCCCTGGACTGGATACATATCTAAAATACCATCCAACATGGTGCTTTACGATGGTAGAGCATTGAACATTGCTGATTATCCTAAAGCCTACGATGTTTGGGGTACGATGTATAATACACAGAACGGAAAAACAACACCTGCAGGACAGTTCCGCATACCGGATATGAGCGGGTTATTCGTCGTGGGTTATTCGGCTTCGGACGATGATTACAGTGAAATTGGGAAAAAAGGTGGAGCAAAAAAGGTTCCATTGAAAATTAGTGAAATGCCACCTCATGACCATCCACAACGTTATTCATGGGGTAAATGGGGTGACAATGCAAATAATAGGTGGATGCATTGGCCAGAGAATCAATTTACAGATACACCTGAAAATGTAACAGAAAAAAGGGGTGATGGTGAAGCGCACGAAAACAGACCACCCTTCTTTACTGTGGCTTACATTGGTAGAATAGAATAAAAAAACATACAATCATGGCAATAAAAACAATAGAAACATTAAAGTCTTATTTCTTTGAACGTGCATATCCAACATGGCAACAATTTTATGATGTGCTGGACAGCTTTCGACATAAGAGTGATAAGCTTGCCATTACCGATGTAGACGATTTGGCTGATCAATTGAATGGCAGAGTAACTAGTTCGCAATTAGATCAAGAAATACAAGATCGTAAAGCGGGTGATGGATCACTACAAGCTGATCTTGAAGGAAAGGCAAATGCCAGCGACCTGGAAGCCGAAGTGCAAGCTCGCACAGATGCCGATTCTGCGTTGCAAACGATCCTTGATGCTAAAGCAAGCTCTGCGGACTTGGCCTCAGAGACACGATCTCGTACTGAAGTTGATAGCAATATAATCGAAAGGCTTCAGACTGAAATTACTCAACGTTCAAACGAAGATTCAGAGCTCCATGCCGAAGTCGCAATAGCCCGTTCAATTGCCGAA
>Ga0302271_10000423_pt1 | contig 41425 bp, 21 predicted proteins | sample III_Bog_N1_1_FD_198767 | JGI IMG/M metagenome (GOLD analysis project Ga0302271, IMG submission 198767) | Peat permafrost microbial communities from Stordalen Mire near Abisko, Sweden - III_Bog_N1_1 | ecosystem: Environmental > Terrestrial > Soil > Wetlands > Peat | place: Sweden: Abisko...
AAAAAGACAGAATCGAGAGAGAAATGGGAAGAAGACCTGCTAGATGTTACAGATAACCCAAGGGTAAGCCATACCCTAAATCCAGATACAACAGAGGTGTGCCTGATCCAAGAATTCGTATCTACGATTCCGGAAAAAAGAAAGCTGGTGTCGAAGAGTTCCCTTACGTTGTGCATATTGTCTCCGATGAAAAGGAGTAAATTACCTCTGAGGCACTCGAAGCCGCACGTATTGCTGCCAACAAGAATATGATTAAGTTCGTCTCCAAGGATGCTTTCCACTTGAGATGCAGAGTTCACCCTTGGCACGTGCTCAGAATCAACAAAATGCTTTCATGCGCTGGTGCAGATAGACTCCAAGCTGGTATGAGAGGAGCCTTCGGTAAGGCACTCGGCAAGGCTGCTCGTGTTGACATCGGATCCATTTTGTTCTCCGTCAGAGTCAAGGAAGCTCACGTCAAGTTCGCCATGGAAGCTCTCAAGAGAGCCAAGGCTAAATTCCCTGGTAGACAAAAAGTCGTCACTTCTCACAAGTGGGGTTTCACCAATCTCACCAGAGCTGAGTACTCTCGTCTCAGAAACGAGAAGAAAATCATCAACGATGGTTCTGGTATCAAGATCATTGGTGAGAGAGGTCCTCTTTCCAGACTTGAGCTCTTCAGAGAAAAGTACTGAAAGCACATACACACACACTCAACATACACTCTCAAAGATATATTCACGAGCAGTTTCTCTTTTCATAATGTACTTAAAAGTGTTTTTTGCGTGTCTAACAACTTGTTATTTAAACTGACATTGATTGTTGTCCTATCGCAGTTTGTCTATGGAATTAACTATTTTTATTGGAAATTCATTCATCTTTGGTTTTTGAAAACAACATTTCAACAAAATAATATCCATTTTAGTTCACAGATTCAAAATGCTTATCTTTTAGATTTTATTGAGTTGATTGAATATCGCACATTGGATTGATTAATTTCAAATTATCGCACATTCAATTTTGAAAGAAAGGCATTGAAAAATATTTTTTTTAAATCATATGGAAGAGTATCATCAATGTTGAAATACAATAAATTGATTTGTTTTGTGATAAGACTTTAGAGTATTGTGATTGTCCTTGGCATTTATTGATGAATAAGGGTCTTTGATAACTTTTGACAAGATTCTTTTGATATTTTCATTGAACTAAATCTAAAATAGTTGAATGCAAAACTCCCATGACATTATGAAAAATGTCATTAATTGTTATGTAAATGTTTCCCTTTGTAACAACCATTGAGTTTTCAAGACAACGTTGATACACACATGCAAAGTAGATTAGCTTGAGAGATGATGCAAATTCTTTAAAAAATAGTCTGCGATAATTCTATGGAGAAAGCTTCTTTAAAATGAACCAGCTTAATTGGATTTAAAGAAGAGAAGAAGGATAACTTGATCATCAGCTTGCGTAGGCTAGTTTGCAAGCCTATTCGTAGGTAAGATTGGTTTGAGGAATTGGCTCGACTTTTAGAAAGAAAAAGATAAATTTTATTAAAAAATGTCAGAAAACCCTTTGAAATTATTCATTAAATCAAATGAATCTAAAAAAATAAATAAAAATATAATTCTTACCTTTTTTCTCCTTGTACTCGCTTGGGTCGATGTATTTCGATCTTTTTCAAAATAAGACAATCCATAAATACACATAAACACATTGTATTTGCTTCTTTACTTGTTTGGTGAGCTTCCAAATCCTTACTAAATAAAAAAAATAACCAAATTCAGTTTTAGATTTATGTGACGGTTGCAAGTTCAACAGCAATTGCAAATAAATTAATAGGATTTATTTTTTGTTGTTTTTGTTTTTTGTTACAGATGTTGCTTTTGCGTCATCAATGATGGAAAGACGCAAGAGTTCTTGCTTTTTAACTCCCTTTTAATCAGTGAACTCGCTCTTCACAGTAGAAGTGTATCGCAGACTAGGAGGAAGATCAGGTCCTTTGTGATTCTAATTAGTCACTGACATGAAGGTGATTTTTCCATAGGTTTTTCCGAACATGTTCTCACTTCTAATTCCTGGAATATATCCAGCGTATCCTTGAAATTTCAATAGCATTATTAGATCATTTAGCTTAGACATGGTAGTACTTCTACGTATTATGTATATTTTTCATAGAATCTACCTGGAATATGTGCTTTAGCTTGATTGATTTAGAGAATATCTTCATGGTTTTCTTCTTATGGAATATGCCTAAATAAAGAAATACAAATAAACCAAAATTAACATGAATGTCATCTCAACGTAAAGATTCCTCATTGTGCTGTCTTTATATTATGTCATACCCAGTGTATCCTGGGATATTGTTAGTAGTCTTGCCTTGAAGGAACATTGCCATGATTAGATAAATACCTGTGCTTTAGGGAGTTGTTATTTTATTTAATTTAATTATCTGGCACGAAAAACTGAAACCCTTCTTTGTCTTCCCTTTTTTGTTATTAATTAAGCGGATTAAATCAGACAAGCAAATAGTGTTTGAATAGGGATTATTTGTTTATTTAGCAGATTCTGGAGCAGTTTCTTAAAAATACCAAAGTTCTTTAAAATTTGTAAAATTCTAATCTTAAAATGTAATTTAACTACGAATTCAAAACCAAAAATGAACATTCAGGGACTATTTCAAAATATTCCTTCTTTAATTTACTGAAATTCATTTACAAATAGCTCCAAAATGAGCATATAATAAATTCCTATTTTTGTTCTACTTTGTTAGTTATTGTCCATGCAAATCTTCGATGGATAAATTTAAAGACACAAAAACAGAGGAATGTATGTAGAAGAAGCAATAGGCGAATCTTAGACAAGAACTAAAAATCTACGAATAAATTAAAAAATATCATTAACAGAAAGAAAATAACACAAAACAAAACAGAAGAAAGATCTCATAAAAATGGTGACTTTTGTGTGCTACAACTGTGATGTAACCTTGAAGAAGAATTAGCTTGAGAAGCATGCTTTCAGCTGTCGTCCTGCTAAATTCATCTGCATCGATTGCTCTAAAACATTCGAAGGAAATGACTACAAACTGCATGTTTCCTGTATGACAGAAGAACAAAAGTATCATGGATAATATGCAAAATAAACTAAATAGTAATAAGCATAATTGCCTAAAGCTGCACCATAATAGCAATAAACAGCAGTGAGCACTCCTAAACCAGAAAACAAAAAAGAAACTGGAAAGAATCTTCCTGTTGAGGAAGCTCCAGAAAAAAGTAATAATTGGGCTGGCTGGAAGAAAACTATTAAGAAGATTCTCAAGAGCAAACCAAAGAAGGTGATTAAGCTAAACAAACTTAAAGAACTTGCTTGCAAGCAGTATCAAGAATCATATCCAGAGGAATCGATTGAGGATATTCATAAAATCTTTGATGAAAAAATTATCGCCAACAGCAAAGTCACAATTGTCTCTGAGCCGTATGTTAAGTTCGCGAAATGAATGAATTGAATGTGTGAGTGCACTAAAAAAGAAGTTGTTTTTGCAGTTTCTTTTATATCTTGCATTTTGTGATATTATCGGATATATTGTTCAGTTCATTTCACTTCTCAAAACTATTGAATGGTTATGACAAAATTTCATATTTTAAGCAACTGATTTTTGAGCATTTTGATAAAGATGTTACTCAACCAAAAATACAATTTCTAAAAATATTTATCTCTTTCTTTCTCTCTTTTGGATGCTAAACACCCTACAAAATCGATAAAAACGAAAGATAATTCATTGTAATACACTCAAATATCCACTTTTTATCCACTTAAAAATATGTAATATTTCTAGATAATTTTATCCTATTATCTTCTATGTTTTTCATTTTGCAAATGACGCTGATGCTTGTGCAGTTTTCGCACTGACCAAGAAATTACTGAATTGAATCGACAAATCATTTAGAATTATGATAGAGAAATCAGCTGTATATTCTCGGACATATTTACGTGTGTTTCCAATAGCAAGTATCATATTTAGTTTGTATTTAGTCCCAGCACCGTTCTAATAGTCCCCCGAAGCGAATGAATAGTCACCAATTTTATTGTATAACAGTGAGAATTTAACTCCTTAATTATCTTCGATTAGTTCAGATGATTCTATTATCAGCGGAGAATTCTATGAATCCAAAAACTACAAGCTCTTGATTCCTTTACGGAAACAAGTACGACTGAGAAACGATGGCTAAATGAAGAAGAAATCAAAGTTAAAAGTCACTTCTTGCTCTCCATTAGCAGATACAGTATTCTCCCCCCAGAACTTCTAGACAATGTACCTGAGATTCAAACCGATTTCGATATCACAAGGGTCAACTTCTATTACTTCTCCTTCAGTAATGATCTCACAGTGACAGATTGTAAGAGAACTAATAAGAATAGCTAAAAGGATGAAAGAAGGGTATTATTTCATAAGATGTAGATCTGTCTTAGAGGTTTGAACAGGAATTTAAGAAGTATTTTTTGTTATGTTGTTGTTGATTCGAATTTAAATATTTTTTGAAATCTTAAATAATTTATGCAGATTATTTTTATTATCATGTACTAGATATTCCTTGTGAGATTTTAAAGGGAGGTTAGAGCTTAAGAGTTCATTGAAATGAACTAAGCTAACTGATATGGAAAAACGAAAGTTATGTTCTGAAAATACTTAGTTATCAAAAGAAGATTTAAAGATCAGTAGATAACATGGATAAGGGAGGGGAAAAAACATAAAAAATATGTTCATCAGGAAGAAAAGAAGAAATTATCTCTTCATTTGAATAGATTGCTTGCCTAAATCAGGAGTGACTGGATAGTAATTTAATAACTAGTGAAGGAAGTGTAAAAAAATAGGAAAGCTATTTTTAAATATGGAATAGATTTAACAGAAAGTAACTGAAGACCTGCAGCTTCTTCATTTTGTTAAAACTCACTTTATCTCCTCTCATTGCTTCAATAAATGTAATTTTTTAAATGAATTTGACAAGATATGTTATTTGCTTAAAATGAAAACAAATCACTAAATTAACACACAAATATTTAATACCTCCCTGATTTCATATTATATTGCTTTCTCACTGATTATTATCATCCCATAGAAGAGGTTGAACTCCGAGATTCATTTTTCTGAATAGAATTCTAAGTAGTTTTTCTTTTTCTTCAAGATCAAGATCGGATATATCTACCTTATCCTAATAGAATTTCGAGGTGCTAGGTTCTTTAGACGCATCAGTTTATTCTAATTTCGATGGTTTAATTGCTATTTCTGGTAATTTAATGGAGTTACTGTTTTGAGAATAGGAACTTCTTTTATTGTGAATTTTATATTTATTCGCGATCTACTCCTTCACGTTTGACAAAGCCTACAAGAAGAATTACTCAATATCAGACCGTTAGTCAACTATTATCTCAGCTAAGCTCTTCACTTATCTTAGTTCTACGCCTGCTAGCTTCAATTCGCTTCGTAAAACTGGTTAGAAAACAAACATCAATATTATTTAAATTAGTTTAAGACAAAATATCTTTTTTGTTCCCGAATCAACTAAGAAAATATCGCTCAAATTATTTTTTATTTCTTCATCCTTACAAGTAATTTCCTTAGACAACTCTTCTCTCTTCGCTTTATCCTATAATCTCATGAACTCAAGGTCTTTAGTTTACTTTGTCACTTCCTTTTAAAAATCATCAAATAACCTTTATACATCACAATTTCAATCTTAAATAATTGTCTAGTTATTTCTTTTATGTTTTCCTTTATTACTTGTGAGATGAGTGTTTTAAGATTCTCAATTTATTCTTTGAGTGTCTTGATCTTATTTTCTTATTTTTAGTTAACAATCTAATATTCAATAATGCCTTCTTTGTTCACTTACAAATTCAACTTGAAATTCTTATTCTACTTCAGCACTGAATCTCTCTCCCTTCTCATTTCTTACACTTCCCTCTATTTGATGATCAACTACTGTCTTAACATTTTGTTCTCCTCCATCTTCCGTTGCTCTCGATCACGTGCGTCTTGAATAATTTATTTTGAATTTATAATTACCAAACATTACCAAATTAAATATTTGATAATTTCTACCTTTTTCAGCTGCTTTCTGAGCACTTTTCTTATTATCATCGATTTTCGCTTAGGATATATTATCCATTTGAATAAGCTTCTAAGATTAGTCTTTCTCTTAGCGCTGTAATTCATCATGGTGAGCTAGTTCCTTATCTCTTTCATCTTTTCGAAGCTACTCAATTCTCTCTAGAAGCAGTCTCTCCCTTTCCTGATAGGAAATCCCGAGAAATAATTCAAAGTTATCTCATATGAGTTTATTTATTATTTCTTGTTTTCTGTTATTATTACATGACAGGGTCTAAGAGGATTAAGCTCATTGTTGAGTTCATCAACTTTAGATCTGAGTTCTCTGACATCTGTGACTCGTTCTTCGTTCATTTTTTCTAATTCTGTTTTTTTTATTTCATCTTTTTTAGTGAGGCGCTCCTCAAATACAGTTTTTTCTTAATCAATCTAGCTAGCGAGATACTCTCCTTATTCAACATTGTAATCTATGTCGTAATTCATCTTCTAATTCAGTGTATGCTACAAAAGAAGGAAAAGAAAGAGATGAATAGGAGGTATGCAATTTATAAGAAGGGGTTTTGTTTTAAACAAGAAGATTTTCTAGAAGAGTAGCATTCTTTGTTAAGTCATTATTGTTACATTGTCGATTTTGTTCAAACGGATGGTCTCATTCAACTAGTAGATCAGTTAAACTCTTGAGAAAACACAAACAAATGAACAATAATTCTTTGTAAATATCATTTCATGCATAATTTCATTTTATCTATCTAAATAATGCTATGGCACATCTCATTAAAAATTCTTCCACTTCTTCACATCAACCCATCTTATTTACCCATTCATCTATTCACATAATATCTACTAAGATCTTTGCTTCTTCCCTATTTTGACTCTAATTATTGCATCATTTTTACTTTTCCGCGATGGATTCCTTTTTAGCATATATCTTCTCTTCCCATTTGCCTTTTTCTCTTTGAAATCATCATCAAAATATCATTCAAAAGCCATAACACCTTCAACCAATTCAACTTACTGTAGAGCGTTCAATGCTTTCTCTTGTGCTTCTGTGAGAGCGTTAGGGTTTTCCTCATTTTTATCTCCCTTCTTCTTAGATTTCGACATTTTTCAAGAAAATTAGTTTTTCTTTTCTAAAATCAAAACGAAACTGAGAATTCTTATTAATTTTCTTCGTTTGGTCTGATATTAATTGTGAAGAATGAAGGTTTGGACAAACAAAAAGAAAAGTTTAATCAAATATAAAATCAAAAGAGTCGTTTCAAAGAAATTTATTGTTAATATTTTTAGCAACAAATTCAACAAAAAAATAAACAAACAACAAAATTGTAGAGTTTTTTTTCACCAATAAATCATACACTTGATTTCTAAGGAGCATAACTATCCCATGAATTGTTCATTTTCTCTGTCTTTCTCTCTTCACATTCTTTCCTCATTTATCTCATTATGCTTTGATATCTCCATACGAAATCATCATATTCGTGAATTCTTCGAAGCTAATCTGATTATCTTTATTCTAGTCGTATTTCTTGAGAATCTCTAAAATCTCCTTATCTGATTCTTTATTTCCCTTACCGAAAATACTCTTAATCTCATCTACTGACATCGATCCATTCCCATCTAAATCAAATGCACTAAATGCTCTTTTTAATTTCGACTGTAGATACTTCTAATCTGATTAAATGGATGCAGTGATGAACTCAGAGAAGTTGACCTTGCCGTTTCCATCCAAATCTATGTTTTTAAAGATCTCATCAATATTGTAATCACCATGGAAATAAGTTGAATGCTCTATGAATCCATTCAAAATTTCTTCCTTTGATAATTATCCATCGTTATTTTTATCTAATTTCTAAAACAATTTCTTGAACTCTTCTCTGTCTTCTTTCGTCGCTAATCTCTAAGAAACGTACTGCAAAGCTACCATGTATAACTGATTCTGCTACACAAATTTCTTAAGTTTCGTGAGCTGCAAAACACTCTAAATCTTCTCCTCAGCTGTGCCTTTCCCTTCTTATTTGAAAGCCTCAACATGTTTTTTCACCCATGGATGCTCTTGAATTTACTACGCAGATAATCTCTTTTCAGCTGGGCACAAGAGCTATTTCAGTAAATCCTAGCACTCTTTACTGACTGATTTCCAGATATCCTAGTCCATGTCATATTTGATACTGATAATATTATTGTATAAATCAACTTCACTTCCAAAGAATGGAGGTTCACCTGAGATGATAATATAAAGAATCACACCGCAACTCCATAAATCACATTTCTCGTCGTAACTCTTCTTCAATACCTCAGGGGCTATGGTTTCAAATAGAAAATATGATTGGTAATTATTAAACCTAAATAATATATTTTTGAAATCTACCTATGTAATATGGTGTGCCAACTTTTTCATCATATTTTTTTCCTGGAACGAAATCCGTAGCTGATCCCCAGTCAATGATCTATTTTAGTTTAAGAATATCAAAATTATGCGAGAGAAATAATTGTCTAATTATCGCATCACCCTCTCTCTCTTTCTCTTAAATAACCCCCCTTATTATAATTTTTATATAACTTACTTTAATCGTGTATCTGCTATCTTTTGAATTCGGATTGTATTCAAGCAATATGTTCTCTGGTTTGATATCTCTGTGCATTATTTTATGTTCATGTGCAAACTAAATCACAGATATTAGCTAGCAGAAAATATACGCAGCATCTTTCTCTGAGAAATGATCCATATCTGATATTTTATCGAATAGCTCACCGCCCTTGACTAGCTCAGTTACAATGTAGAAATTCTTTTTATCTTAATAGTACTCATAGAACTTTATGACACTGTAATGATCGAGTTTCGATAACGCAGTGATTTCCTGATTCAATCTGGCTTCTTAGGTTTTATCTTTTGGGTCCTTTTTTATGATCTTTAAGGCTTTCTCTTCTTTAGTAGTCTTATCAATGATCCGTCTCACAGACCCAAATGCACCCTCACCAAGTTTATTTTCAAATTAATAGAAGTCTTTAACTTGAGCTTTATTTTCTTAAACGAAGCCTTTTTGTCCCCGGAACTAGCTGGGATCGCGCGATGGAGATGGAGCGACTTCGGCTGCGTTTCTGGAACCACCACAACCCATATGTTGAGATTATTTTTTTGATTGTTTTTTTTAATAATTTCAGAAGAACAGTGTAAGTTATTGATATAAAGATTATTTTTTTTTGATTTTTCACGCTGGCAGGTAGGTAAGAAGGCGGTTTCAGGAAATTCGAGAAAAAGATAATTTTTATTTTGGATTAAACTTTTCGAATTTGTTAAAATAAACCTACATACAAAAACGTATTAAAGAAGGATAAATTGGACAAATAATTAAGGGTAATATTGAAATAATTGGGAATAAATAAATTCAAGTTCTGTGTGTGTTTATTCAAAAGATTTGATTCTCTTGAAACGTTTGGCTGAAAAATGCATCAAATTAATTTAATTTCGAGGATGGATGCGAATCTGAAATAAAATTTATTATCACATCAAAATATCTTGCGGATCTATGACTTTCTGGACTAATTCAAGGATGGCTAGATAGGTAAATGATCCAGAAAAGATTTCAGATCGATACTAGAGTTAATTGAAGTATATTTCGTTGAATTCGTTCGAAAATGAAACTTTCCTGTTGTTGTAGTTGTGCCTGTTCCAGTTGTTGAATTCTTTCTTTAATGCAGTAAAGGCGATGAGATCATCGATTAACTTCCCGAATTCAATTTAGAAGTTGATAAAGTTAGTAATTGTAATTCATTTGTAGCATTCTATCTCTGTTGTTTTAGTTTAGATCCCTCATTTGAAACACCTGCTTGCGTTTCTCCATTAAAGTTACTATTTTTTTACCCAAATTTTATTGAAATAGATGAAGATTAATGGCTATGTGATGGATAACCTACATCTGCTATTTACATAGTTTCTTACTAACCATTTGTAATATCAGTTTGATTATGTATCTCATGAGAGCTATTCATATTGATATGCTATGCACTTAAAAAATTCGAAGAAAATGATTTTTTTGTATGTTTTCGACGAGATATCTCTGTTTTTAGATATCTATCATGTGATTACTAGCAAGAATCAGGAACTGACGCATCACAGGGGCTGATTTAACTACCATTATATTCAATCGAAAGAGAAATAGGTGAAAACGAAGCTTTTCTGCTTTTACCATTAAACCCTGGATATTTCAAGATCCCTGAAGATTTCACTGGAGATAAACAAGGAGACAACACTATCAAGGAGCAGTTACTTATTGTATTATTATTATGCTCTTTATTAGATATATCATTTTCTTAATTTCTATTTATTTTCTTTGATTCCTTCATATAAAATGAACCATTTCTATTGTTCTTTTTGATACCACCCTAATCATTTCTTGGATTCACAACCTCCTCCATCTACTCCTTGGCATTCCCATCATCATTTATCTTCTTATTATCTTACTCTTGCTTGCTTTATTTCTCTGAAAAGGAATGCCTTAAGATTCTGTCATAAGGATCTTATTTTCTTTTAATTATTCTATGAATAAATTATCCAAGTTATGAGTTCTGCTGATTTCGCTGAGGAGACAAATTCGAGTAGATATTCTATCTATCATCCATGGAATGGTTCTACTTGTATTCAGAATTCTTCTCCTTCTGTAACTATCTAATACGAATAGCTAGGTTCTTGTTATCAGAATCGAACAGCAATTACAATGGATTTTATGTGCTAATATTATTTTTCACTGAAATTTCAGATGTCTTGTATGAATAAGCTTGAAGGCTGATTAACTATGATGCTTTGATCATTTCTTCGAGAATATCTTCGTTGTATTTCGTTTCTAGATGCTCAACATCTAATATATCCTCTAGGACTTCACCAAGAAGTTGCTGATCTTTTAAACATCGCTCAATACTTCTATCATCAGAACTTTCATTTGTTGTTAAGTATGGTTATTGTATTCCATCTGGCGATTACGAATGCTTCTTATGAGCAGATAAAAACGGTTTATGAAAATAACTGAATGTTGTATGTGCTTATAAGCTTGTTTAGTGATTTAAATATCTTGAATCTTCATTTTCTTATGATCCTTAATGATGTTTTGGTTATTATCCTTCATCTTATCTCTCATTTTCTTCTTTTATTTATTGATTTTCTATTCTATTTTTGCTTTATTATGAGTATTCTTTGTCAGTTATTGCAGAATTATCAATTTAAATCTAGATACTTGGAATATGCTGCAATTTAGTCTCAGTGAATAACTTAATTGGCTTAAATTTCTATTAGAATTGCACCTGTTTCTATTACAAATTAGATAGAGGTAACATCTATGTATCAGTTAAGCAATTAAAAGATGTAATATTTGAATCAGTTACATCAGGAGTATCTTTGAGCTATTCTGGACTTGTTGTTGCTGTTTTTGGCTTGTTTTTATCAACCAATTGCTATTTGGATGGGTATTTCTCAGTATTCTGATGCTTTAGTTGATACTATTACTCGGTTAAAAGCATGATACTAGACTTCTTGTTTTACAAAAATGTCTTTTTTTTCTGAAGTGAAGTTAATTATTATGATTTTTAATGTTGAAGTTATTTTTATTCAAGGAAGCACAATGAAGGAGATGATTTAGGTTATGTAATTAGTGCTTCCAATCCAACGAATGATTGTGAAGAAGATGGATTTCGATGCTTCAAGTTAGAGATAAATTACAAAGATGGTCCTGAAGTAGTACTATTGATAAGTGACTCAGAAATTACATCTTTTGAGCGTGATAATCTCGCAAGAATACTGTTTTTAAAATTTATTTTCCTAGAATCCCCATGAAGAGTTTCTTCTTATGCTTTCGTTGCTTCCTTGCATATGTTCTCAATTGCTTCGACGTATTCTTATCTTCTTTATATTTTGTTTGTGACATTTTATTTGAATATCTCAAGAAGTTCTGGACTTTGTTTCAAGAATTGCACAAAGGACTATTTTGGAGAAAAGGTTAAAATAAAAAATAAGAATCATGAAATATCATAATAATTGAGATGCTTTGTAGGTACGGAAGTAGGCATGAAGTAGAATGATGCAGAGAGACTGATGACTTAAGCTGAGTATGAGCGAAAATGGGGAGATTGAAGATCGAAAATTATGAATTCTTCTCCGAAATATTCACCGCAACTGAGGGTTGCAAACTTTTTGAATGGAGGGGAATAAAAAAAATCGATTAAAGGAATCATTGATTCATATTGTTCTTATTGGCCTTGTGTATGTGTGAAGAAGATCAGAAATGAATTAATTATGTTGGTTTTACTGGTATTTTCTTCTTGACCTTAAACGAAGAAGAAACTGAAGATGGTGATCGGTGGAATTTGAGCTTCTCAGGGTCGTCTTCTTGGACAAGTAGCTTTTCTAGCTGAAAAACCATAAACTCATTGAATTGCTTTCTTTTAATATGGATTTCCCCCAAAACCATATTTCCCATAATCTTCTTCTTTTTTCCTAATTCTACATGTTTCTTACTTAAACTTCTCCTTTTTTGATAAGATAGACTCCATTTGATAGTTGTGTTTATTTGAATAGATACTCGTGTCTCTTGAATTTAAGTTTTTAAAAGTTATAGTTGACTTTTTTGAGTGTTGAATTCGACAATTCAGGCAACATATGATCTTTCACAAAATTAAATTTCCTTGTGAGTTCTCTCATATGGATATTCCCAAGTAACTGCTGGTAGTCATTCTTCTCCATTACACCAAATTCACAGTCCTCAGCACAGATAATCAGTGCACTACGAGGTTTCCCTTCAAGTAGCCCTATTTCACCAAATGTACACCCAGATTCAAGGGTTCCTAGGTTAAAATACAAGAGTTATTTTGAAGAAAATCAAGGAAATTAAAGAGATTAGCTAAGATTTCTTACTTAAATAGTAGAATTTGAAGATAAATGAAGGTAAATGAATCAGTTTTTCAGGCTAGTCAATTTCAGAAGCTGAGAGATTCCCAAACAATTTCGAGAACATGTATTTTTCGTTGAAAGTCTTTCTAATTATGCTTGTTTCATTGTTGATATTTTCAAGATTTTCATGTTTATCTTTGGAAGGCATTGCGACTGAAAGAATTGCTTCTTTTTGAGGAGAATTATCATTTTAATTAGAAGAAGACTACGAATTAGTCTTAAGACTCGAAGGATTACTGCTAATTGACTCATAAGCCTTCCCAACAATTGGCTCAAATGCTTTAAGAATATTATGGAATGATTTACCAAATATCGATTTTTATTGCCTTATTGGATGCTATTGCTACTAGTTCTATTGTTCTTATTACTATTATTGTATTAGCTACTGTTGTTGCTGCTAAGCCATTTCAATCATCTCTGTTTTCTCATCTGTATTGTTACTTCTAGATAATTATCTTTGTACTATTTTTTTTTAAAGTTTATTCACAGATTTTCTATGTCCAGTAGGAGATATTTCTTCTTTGGAGTCTTCATTATTTGATGAAGAATTTGCTTCTTCTGAATAGATCGATGCTTTCCTAATTAAGTTTCTCTCTTGATTGAGTATGTTTATCGATTCAAAATGCTGAATTGACATTTTTTTATCTAATTTTCGGGAAACTGTTAATTTTGGACTACTCCCAACAGAACAATGTGCATCAAGAATATTGATAGTTCGACCTTTTTCAGCTCTATCTTGAGGACTGTTATTGCTACTATTGTAATTATTATGAGGAGACTAGTTCATAAAGGAAGCAGAATGAAAAAGAGATGGTCGATTCGAGCTTCCATTTGAAATTTGAGTATCTTTTCTTAAACCAGAAGGAGAAATCTAAGGAGATTTGGGATTCTTTTCCTCAAAGAAAGCTAATTCTTCTTTGATTTCACTTTGTAATACTTCTGGTGCTTTCGCGAGAAAAACAAGCACAGAGCCCTTCAGTAATACAAAGAATTTGTCTGCTTTTGCACCTAAACAAAAATGAAAGAGGATATTTAGAAAAAAAATGGAAATATTTCAAGATACTTAAATCAAAGCAAGAATTAAAGGGATAATTCAAGTAAATCTCAAATCGATTTGCCCACTCATACCCTAGCTTAATAAAGATTAGTAAATTAACAATTAAATCATATCTGTTTGAAGATCATTCCTGATTATTTATTTATCCTTCTGAATTCTGAGTGGTTTACTAAATTAATCTTAAAAATTGAGTTTCTCTTGAATTTCATTAAAGAGTACTCTACAATATAAATGTCCAGTATTACTATCATCATACCCTTTTATCCCCTTTCAATCACCTCTTTCCCTTATTGCTTTTACTCTTCACCATATTATTGAAATAAGCCCTATTCCCTTTCCTCGTTCCCTCCCTTTCATTCTTCTTACCATATTCAATGATGTGACTTCCCTTTTTGCTAGCTTCATACTTCATTTTGCTGCAGATCTATTGATGCAAACGATTTCTAAGATTAGATTTCTTTGCATTTATGTCTCTGAAGAATTGTAAATCTTCTGTGATTCCTTGCAACGCTTAGATTTCGTCATCCCTACGTTCTTATGGATCTAGCTTCAGAATCTTCCCTGCGAGCTTTGAGATTAGAAAAGAATATTAGAGAGTTGAACATCGCAATAGTTCCTCCAAACATGCATAAAAGCGACTCACAAAGACAGAGTTTTTGCGTAAAATTACTGAAACATTCTATTTTCAACTTCCCTTCTTATGCTTATTGCTGCTTTGACCCCCATCTTTTAAGGCACATCCACTCTTCCATTAGCCAAACATACTGAACCCTATTTACCTTCATGTGATCATCTTTAGATATGCTAAGAAGATTGGTGCTAATATCGCGTCTAAGTAATACAGCTCTCCTTGTGCTCATCTTGGTTATTTTACACTTTCGCCAGAGAAGTATGGCAAGTCAAATAATCTATTATCGTTTGTTTTAATTGCACTAAAGTCAAAGAAAGGCAAAGAAAGAACTACTAGTTATGTTATTATTTCAATATTTTGTCTGCCAACACCCAATTCTTGTAAATTAAGAACCTTTTGTAAATTATTCATCCAGCTAATCATCTCTTCATCATCAGAATAAATATCAAACTGACTTTAATAATGAGAAAATAAATATGAGATGAGATTACTCCCAAAAAGGTAATTAATTTCCTGTATTTTTGCAATTTTTTATCTATCTCCTCCTAAAGTTATTCATTTCCAGCAAGTTTTTAGTTCTCGCAAGTTGACAATATTTAATTTTTTACCTTGTCTGTGTGGTGATTGGATATGTGTGTGGGTGAATCCAAAATGAACTCTCAATAAATTTATTTCAATTTGTGATGAATAATTTTTATTTGATTTAGTTCTTAATTTCACTGTAATCTAGCATGGATATTTAAAGATTTTCAGCCAATGTTTGAAGGTTATTTTCTTAGTAACTATTAAATCATTCAAAAAATATGAATATTCTATTATTCACTCATCGACTACAGTAACTTAACTAACTTCTCATCGAAGGTATTCTCAACATAAATCCAAAATGAAATTGTTCTCTTTTCCTTGTTATTCCTAAGTGAATCTTCAGTATTTTTCTTCTCTCAATTTACATTTTCAGAAAGATCCTTTGATTTAGCTATTATTTCATTGAAACCTCTTGACCAATAGTTGCATGAGATAGGCCTAAAAAATAAAAAAAGAGTTCGTTCTTATTAACTTAAGAATAATGACATATTTTTTAAATGGATATGATAGTAAAGCAGTTTGAGTTATTATTCATTCAAAAAATAATATTATTTTGAAAAGAGGAAAAATAATAAAATAATTATTTTTACTCATTTTTAGCTTAAGATAATGAAATAGTCATCCCAGTTATGAGGACATTTGTTTATTCTCCTGTATTTAAGTTGTCCCTGTATCCCTATTTGAATAATTGTTAGCTTTGACCATTTTAGACAAATAATTCAACTCAAATTGATAGATACTCCTTAAATAACAGCTTTATTTCTGTCAGCTTGAAGTCATAATAAATAATAGATCATATTTATTAGATTTCTCCTTCCCCACCCCTCCCCCCCCACTGGAATATCGCATAAAATTATCTCATTTTAATAAGGAAAAAGCTTAATAAAATGAAATGAACTCCCAAAAGATGATATCCAGAAAATTGATCTTAAACCACATAGAATAAGCCTCAAATGTGACATTAATAATAGAACTAGAGTTACTTTTGTATTCAGGGTGATATTTTCAAAGGTTCAACCATTCTAAGTCGTTAGCCAATAATCTTCACAATATCTTTTATTATTTTCTGAAAAATACAGCAATTTATTAATTTATTAATTTTTCTTTCATTTGAGTGGGGGCCATGGAATCATAAGGATCTTGTAAATAAAGTTGAATAAGTGTTAATAAAATTTAATAAATCCTTAGTTTAATTAATTTTTATTGAGTGAGTCTGATTTTTCAATGGGAAAATTAATTAATAGATAAGTCACAGCGATTGCCTTGATTTCATTCACCACACCAATTAAATCTAATAAATCAAAACAAAAGAGCAATCCACAAGCAAAAGAAGCTTTTTCTGGGGAGTATTTATTATCTAATAATCATAACAATATCAAATCAGATAAGAGATAAATTTACAAGTAAATATTTTCATTATGTTCTTTGTGGCACCATGTATACAAGAGAAGTCTTTTTAGTTTAATACATTTATTTTATTTTTTATGGTTTCATTTTTTTTTTCATTTTGATAGTTATTGATGTATGTATATTTTAATTATTATTTGTTATTCAGCAATACAATAAAGAGATAATAATCATACTTTTTTTCAATTTGAATTTAATTAAAAAAAATCATCAGAAATATAGTTTAAAAAGAAAAATATGACTCTAATTTGTTTCTTTGGTGATAAACAAAAATAGGAATAAATCAGATAAAATCAAGAAAAAAGAAAATAAGAAAATGGATATCAAAAAAGCTATTTCTCAGGAAGGACTGAGATGGAGGTGTAGAGAACATCCGAAAGTACCAAGTGATTTCATCTGTCTAGACGGAGATGCCTAAGATAGGGTTGTGTGCTTTCATTGTGTGTAGAAGCATTTAATCCCAGTTACAAAACTGATATCAATGAGTTGTGTTTTAGCATCTAGCGAAAACGATATTTTTGAAGCTTATCCTCCACTGAACGATCAGGAGCTATTTGAGAAGCTAAGAAATGCTAGATTACAATAATTGCTAGACGAAATGGGGGATTATTTTAAGAAACTCAGAGAAGATTTTGAGAAAGAAGTACAAGCAGCTGAAAAAAGAGTAAAAGAGATATTCATAAAATAAGAGAAAGCAAACTAAGAATTGCTAGAAGGATACATGAGAATTGCGGAAGTAGAGAAGCTAAAAAAGCTGATAGTTTCTGAGAAAGAAAGTGCTGAGAAAGATCTTGATAACTTCATAAAAGAAAAATGGAGTAAAACTGAAGAAAACAGAAAGGTAATCTAGGATCTTATCAACTAGTATGAGACTGTACAGTATTTCTCTATAGACGAACCTAAACAAATTGCTCAGAAAATGATTGAAAGCCTCAGTGGCATAGATTTTTTTGAGCAATCAATCTCATCAAAAGTTAATTTGATAAAATCCACTTATGGTACTTCTTAGTATTTGGAAATAAAGAAGGTTGATGATTTTATTTATTAAATCTAATAACAACAATATTATGGTGGCTGGGATGAAGTATTTATTGACCCTATTCTCAATCCTTGGCAGAAGTACATTTTGAACATCGAATTCGAAAATAGACAAGGAATGGATAATAATTTCTAATTTGGCCTTGTTAAGGATGAAGGAAAAGATAAAGGTTATGGATAGAGCTAAAACATGTTCTACTAATATAACTCAGATACAAAAGGGATAACTAAGTATATTAAGGGCAGTTCAAACCAATCAAGATTGTATGCTGGAGGAACGCACAGTTTCGAAGTAAGAATTCATTTAAATCAAAAGTTTCTAAGAGTCGCTTCCCTCCCTAACTATTCCTCAATCGCAGAGCTGTATGATCCGAACAAAATAAATCCATAAGTAGCATATCGGTTCTATCTTGCATTGTAATCGCAAGGTGGCATGATAAGAATAAAGAATATTAAAACAGTTAGTAATTTTGATGAAAAGATGTGAAAGAATTACATATTGTTGCTTGTTTTTGAAGATAATTGAAATGGATTAGATAACTATGTCTAACAATTGTTAAAATATTGATTAAGTTTCTCAATTACAGTATTTGAACATTTTCATAGACCTTAACCAGGTTCAAACTGGGCAGTAATTATTTGCTTAATTGTTTGACCTTCAAGTTAACTTTCTGTGGAGAGACCTGAATCTGGTGAAGGTTCTCGAGCTTTTTGATAATTTAGTAGTCTCCTGTCTGTGCATAATCGAGTGAGTAAAGCACCTGACCTTAATATTAATCTTGGAAGTTCCTTGTAGATCCTTAGAAATTGCAAGAAATAGAAGTTGAATAATAAAACAATTGAAAACATAACAGGTAATAGTAAAATAATTAGAATATTAAGACAATTTGGTTAATATGTGTCTCAAAAGCGACTATCATCAGATTTCAAAGAGTGATTAATTGACATAAACTAATGAGGTTTAGGGTTTGGCGAGTGAGTGAGATTGTTATTATTCATATTTTATTGGTCTTTTGATAATTTATTAGTTTAATGATAAGCAGCAGTATTTGGAATAAATCAAATAATTTTAGAAAACAGGATAGAAAGAAATAAAATGGACGTCAATAAAACCATTACTAAGGAAGGAATGAAATGGATGTGTAGAGAACATCCCAATGTCACATGCGAACTTATTTGTCTGAATGGAGATGCAAAACAAAGGGTTGTGTGCTTCAAGTGTGTGTAGAAGCATTCAATTCCAGTCTCAGATCTAATATCAATGAGCTATGTTTTAGCTGCTAATGAACATGAGATCTTGGAAGCTTATCCCCCACTAAAAGATCAGAAAATATTTAGCAGACTAAGGAATACTAGCTTACAATAGCAGCTAGAAGAAATTGAGGGTTATTTTAAGAAACTGAGAGAAGATTTTGAGAAAGAAATACAAGCAGCATAACAAAGAGCTAAACAGTCCTTGATAAAATAAGATTGGGTAAGTTAAGAATTATTAGAAGGATACATGAGAATTGCGGAAATAGAGAAGCTGAAGTAGTTGATAGTTTCTGAGAAAGAAAGTGCAGAGGACGATCTAGATGACTTCATAAAAGAAAAGTGGAACAAAGCTGAAGAAAACAGAAAGATAATGGAGGATCTTATGGACTAGTATGAGGCTGAAAAGGGTTTCTCGTCTGAATAACCTAATAGAATTGCCTAAGAAATAATTTAAAGTCTTACAAACATCAAGTTCTTTCAACAATCAATCTAATTATTATCATAAATTTCTTTGATAAAATCTACTTATAACAATTCTCAGTAGATGAAAATAACCAAAGTTGATAATTCAATTTATTAAGTCAAATAAGAAACTCATAATGGTCTTTGGGATTAAGTATTTATTGAACCTATTCTGAATCCTATGAAGAAGTATATTTTGCATATCGAATTAGAATAGAAGCCAGGAACTTGTAATAATGCATTCTTCTTTGGTCTTGTGAAAGACATAGAAAAGATTAAAGCTATGCTTACAGCTAACACATGTGTTACTTTGATAACTCAAATAGCTGCTGTTTGACTAAGTACATTAAGGGTAATCCAATGCAATCAGGAGCTAAAGCGATAGGTAAACACAGTTTCGAAGTTAGAATTTATTTAAATCAAAAGTTTCTGAGAGTAGCTTCCCTCCCAAACTATTCCTCAATTGCAGAGCTGGATATCCCGAACAGAATAGACCCGAAAATAGCCTATAGATTCTTCCTTTCTATGATTAACTCAGGTGACATGATGAGAATTACTAATATGAGAGCAGTTAGTAAGTTTGATGAAAAGATATGATAGAATTACATTAGTTTCTGTGTGTTTTTTTAAGAATAACTGAAATGATTTGGATGAATCCTCTAAGAATTATTGTAGTTTTTTTATCAAATTTGAATTATTGGTCTCGAAACCCCCTAATTTCATGACACTTTCTCAACATTCTTCATCATCATCGATGAAATAATCTAAAAAGTTTTAAAAAATTACTTATTATCCTCAATTTCTCCTCTATAATTTCTTTTATTTTCATTGTGTCTGTTAAGGTTTATCATTTTGGTTTCTGGACTGCAATTGTCGTAATTGATCTTGCTCTGGTTCTGAGTTTAGCGATAGTTCTTTGCTTTTTGTTGAGTTTGCTGTTCATTCTCTTAGCTAAAGAAACCTAAAATAATGCAGCTCCTCCTGGTCTTGCCCAAATGTACTATCACAATATCTGCTACTTGGTAGTTTTTTGTTAGTCTACAACAGTGTGTGGTAAAAATGAAAAGGATTTTTCAAATATCTGCAGATTATTACTGAAACTTTTATTTTCTCATTATCCACCCAGCTTCTCTTGAATTATCGTCAGGTAGTTAGTTTAATAATAATTTGATGTGATATGAAGGACAATTTTCATGATCCTTCTGGAATAAAAACATGAAACATATAAAACCGTTGACTTTTTAATTTGCATTTTAAAAAATTTATGTTTTTTCTAATATTTAAACAAAATTCTTAGGATCTTGCTTGAGATGTAGTTTTCACAGAAGATAATATGCAATCTGCTTTTTACAAAGCACCATTCTTTTAAAGGAGGACCATATTTTCTTTGCCTGAGTCTTTGGGAGGATTTCAAATTCTAATTAAACTTTTGCTCTGTCTCCTTAGTTATCCTACATCTGATTTGATTATTTTAGATAAAACAGTTCAATTTTTCTTGTTTAAACATAGAATTTTTAAGAGGGGTTATTTTAATAAGGGGAGGGAAGGATTATCGGAGTGATTGTTTGACACTCTACTCTCCAAACCAAGATTTCATATAGATTTAATTCTCTGTTTCTTCAATAATGGATAATTGTTGAGATGCACTGTATTCCTTCACCTCCTCTTTTAAACATAAGCTTCCAGAAAAAATGATAATTTCAATCGAAGAGTAACTTTTAAGTTTTTAAGTAATTTTTGCTGCGATATCTCTGGTGCTGAGAAGAAAATGGCTAATCTAGGAAAAATCCATCATAGGTTAAATTTTAATTCTCATCAGCTTATTTTTAATTGATTAAAATGTCTTGCTAATCTATTATAAAGTCACAAAAATAAGATTATTAAGAAAATAAAAGTTTTTTATTTTCCCAAAGTGTTTATTATCATTTTTCTACAGGCAACCGGATAAGCAGAAGTTAATTGGACTAAGAGTATGGAGAGAATTGTTGAACTTAGTTAAATAAAAAAAGAAATATGTTTGTGTTTTAAGCGTTTAGTTTAAACAGTTTGAGTTGATTTATTTTGTTGTTGAAGGAAAAGCCTTGGATTTTGATAAAATAGATAATCTCAAGAAAAATATGAGAAAATAAAACTAATAGATCCAATTCTCGTTTTTCTAATAATATCAAATATGAGCCAATAAAATTAGAAAAATTAATTAGTCCGTACGAGTTGAGTATTCTTGTGTGATTTAAATGAATGACTCAAATTAATTGATTTTTAGAATCATTTAAGAGTTTATTTATCGGCTTAAAAAAGAACACCCATTTGGTATTAATCGAATATTATTAAGAAAAAACCAAAAGAAAAAAATAGGAAAATGAAAGCCAATTAGCCAATTTAAAGGTAAGGATTAAAATGGAGGTGTAAAGAACATCCAACATTACCATGCGATATAATCTGTCTAGATGAAAATTTCAAAGATAGAGTTGTGTGCTTCTTTTGTGTGTAGAAGAATTCAATTCCGTTGTAAAATTTGATATCAATGAGTTATGTATTTTCAACGAAGGAACATGAGATTTTGTACTCTTATCCTCCATTCAAAAATTAAGAGCTATCTGGTAGGCTAAGGGATGCTAAACTACCATATAATCTAGAAGAAATTGATGGTTATTTTAAGAAACTGAGAGAAGATTTTGAGAGAGAGGTACAAGCAGCATAGCAAAGAGCCAAAGAGTCCTTTATAAAGTAAGAAAAATTAGGTCAAAAATTATTTGAAGGATACAAGAGAATTGCAGAAATAGAGAAGCTCAAGGATCTAATAGTTTCTGAAAAAGAAAGTGCTGAGGAGGATCTAGATAGCTTCATAAAAGAAAAATGGAACAAAGCTGAAGAAAATAGAAAGGTAATGGTAGATCTTATCAACTAGTATGATGAAATGTACTTTTCGTCTGATGAACCTAATAGAATTACCTAAGAAATAATTTAAAGTCTTAAAGACATCAACTTCTATCCATATTCAATCGAATTATCATCCCAAATTACTTTGATATAATCCACCTTTCAATAATCTCAGTAGATGAAAATATCCAAAGTTGATAATTAGATTTATTAAGTCTAATAAGGAAATTATACTGGTCACTGGGAATAAATATTTATTGATCCTATTCTGAATCCTTTGAAGAAGTACATTTTGCAGATAGAATTAGAATAGAAGCCAGGAACTAGTAATAATCAGTTCTTATTTGGGCTTGTGAGAGACCAAGGAAAAGATAATAATTCTGCTTGCAACTAAAACATGTGCTACAATGATAACTCTAATAGCTATGGAATAACTAAATACATTAGGGGTAATCCAATGCAATCAGGGCCTAAAGTGACAGGTAAGCACAGTTTCGAAATCAGAATTCATTTAAATCAAAAGTTTCTAAGAGTCGCTTGTCTCCCTGACTATTCCTCTATTGCAGAGCTGGATGACCCGAACAAAATAGATCCTAAAGTAGCCTATCGATTCTTCCTTTCTATGATTTCCTAAGATGACATGATGCGAATTACTAATATTAGAGCAGTAAATAACTTTGATGAAAAAATGTGATAGAATTACATATTCCTGTGTGTTTTTTGTTTTTTTTAAAAAATCAATTTGATGAATCTTCTTAAAAATAGTTTTTTTACTTGCTTTACTTTGAAGTGAATTTTCTGTGAAGAAACCTGCATCTGGTGAAGGCTCTCGTGCTTTTTAATAATCTAGAAGTCGCCTTTAGGTGCACAATTGAGTAAATAAAGCACCTAACATTAATATTAATACTGAAAGTTCCTTGTAGATCCTTAGAAATTGCAAGAAATAGAAGTTGAAAAAAAAAATAATTGAATACATAACAAGTAAGAGTAAAAAAAATAATAGACAATTTAGTTAATATGTGTCTCAAAAGCAACTTTTCTCAGCTCTCAACCAGTCATTAACTGACATAAACTTATGGGGTTTAGAGTAAAACAATTCAGTAGGCTTGCTTTTATTTACATTTTTAGTTTGATGAAAAGCAGCAGCATTTGGAATAAATCTTATAATTTTAGAAAACAAAGGGAAAGAAAGAAAATGAACGCCAGCAAAACCACTTCTAAGGAAGGAATGAAATGGATGTGTAGAGAACATCTCAATGTCACATGCAAACTTATTTGTCTGAATGGAGATGCAAAACAAAGAGTTGTGTGCTTCAAGTGTGAGTAGAAGCATTCAATTCCAGTCTCAGATCTAATATCAATGAGCTATGTTTTAGCAGCCAATGAACATGAGATCTTGGAAGCTTATCCTCCACTGAAAGATCAGGGACTATCTAGCAGACTAAGAGATACCAGCTTACAATAGCTGCTAGAAGAAATTGAAGTTTATTTTAAGAAACTGAGAGAAGATTTTGAGAAAGAAATACAAGCAGCATAACAAAGAGCTAAACAGTCCTTGATAAAGTAAGAGAAAGCATGTCATGAATTCTTAGAAGGATACATGAGAATTGTGGAAGTAGAGAAGCTGAAGTAGTTAATAGTTTCTGAGAAAGAAAGTACTGAGAAGGATCTAGATGACTTCATAAAAGAAAAATGGAACAAAGCTAAAGAAAATAAAAAGGTAATCTCAGTTTTGTTGGACTAGAATGAGGCTGAATAGTGTTTCTCGTTTGATGAACCTAATAGAATTGCCAAAGAAATAATTCAAAATCTTAAAAGCATATTCTTCTTTCAACAATCTAAGAACCATAAGTTACTTTGATAAATTCCATTTATAATAAATCTCCTTAGATGAAAATAATCAAAGTTTATAATTCGATTTACTAACTCACAAAAGAATTGTTTAATGATTGGGATGAAGTATTTATTGATCCTATTTTGAATTCTTTGAGTAAGTACATTTTGTACATCGAACTTGAATAGAAACATGGAAATAATGATAATGCATTCTTCTTTGGCCTTGTGAAAGACCAAGGAAAAGATAATAATTCAGCATACAATTAAAGCATGTGTTACTATGATAACTTCAATAGTTACGGTATTACTAGCTACATTAAGGGTAGTCCAATGCAATCAGGAGATAAAGCGACAGGGAAGCACAGTTTCGAAATCAGAATTCATTTAAATCAAAGTTTCTTGAGAGTTGCTTGTCTCCCTGACTATTCCTCAATAGCAGAGATGACATTTTTCTACCCTTCCAGCTCTTAGTCATAAAATGAATTACCATTGTTTTTTATTTTCTATCTTTCACGTTAAATAAATCTTACTATTTGTGGATTCACCATAACACAACTACAAATATTTAAAAAAGGGAGATTCCTTACTTTCTATGAGCAAACTGAGATTGCTATTATAATGTTAAACAATATTGGTCCAATAGATAAAGCCAGCATTTTGATGACTGCTTTCAGCCGAAACTAATCTTTAAACTCTCATCTAGGAATCAAATGATTTATTTAGGAAGTTTATTAATGCTTGATTTCAATCTGTTATTCCATTTCGTCTTAATATGGGAATAGTTTCCTTTTTTTGAGGGAAAATGTTGGGAAAAATATTGCTATTTTAGATCCTTTATTTTTGAGGTTTGAGTTGATTTATTTGTTTAGAGAAGAGCACCCATTTGGAATAAATCAAATATTATAAAGAAGAAAACAAAGAAAAAATAGGAATATGGATGTCAGTGAGCCAATTTAAAAGTAAGGATTAAAATGGAGGTGTAAAGAGCATCCGACATTGTCATGCGATCTAATCTGTCTAGATGGAAATATCAAAGACAGAGTTGTGTGCTTCTTTTGTGTGTAGAAGAAATAAATTCCGCTTTCAAACTTGCTTTCAATGAGTTATGTATTTTCTACGAAGGAACATGAGATCTTGTAATCTTATCCTCCACTTAAAGATCAGGGGCTATCTGGTAAGCTAATGGAAACTAAATTACAAATAAATCTAGAAGAAATTGAGGTTTATTTTAAGAAACTGAGAGAAGATTTTGAGAGAGAAGTTCACGCTGCGCAACAAAGAGCCAAAGAGTCCTTGATAAAGTAAGATAAAGTATGTCACGAATTATTAGAAGGATACATGAGAATTGCGGAAGTAGAGAAGCTGAAAGAGTTGATAGTTTCTGAGAAAGAAAGTTCTGAGGATGATCTTGATGGCTTCATAAAAGAAAAATGGAACAAAGCTGAAGAAAACAGAAAAGAAATGGAGGATCTAATCAACTAGTCTGATTAATGGTGCTTCTCGTCTGATGTACCTAATAAAATTGCCTCAGAAATAATTTAACGTCTTAAAATCATCAACTTCTTTCCATTATCTAATGAATTATCCTTACAGGTTACTTTGATAAAATCCACTTATAATTCTTCTCAGTAGATGGAAGTAACCAAAGTTGACAATTCGATTTATTAAGTCAAATAAGAAACTCATAATGGTTAATGGAATTAAGTATTTATTGATCCTATTCTGAATCCTTTAAAAAAATACCTTTTGCATATCGAATTAGAATCGAAACCAGGAAATAATAATAATCATTTCTTCTTTGGCCTTGTGAAAGACGAAGGAAAAGATAATAGTTATGCGTACGGCTAAAAAATGTGCTTCTATGATCACTCTAATGAATTTGGTCTAACTTAGTACATTAAGGGTAGTCCAATGCATTCAGGAAAAAAAGTGACAGGTAAGCACAGTTTCGAAGTCAGAATCTATTTAGATCAAAGGTTTCTGAGAGTCGCTTCCCTCCCTGACTATTCCTCAATTGCAGAGCTGGATGACCTTAACAAAATAGATCCGAAAGTAGCTTATCGATTCTTCCTTTCTATGGGTTGCTAAGGTGACATGATGAGAATTACTAAAATAAGAACAGTTATTGAATTTGATGAAAAGATGTGATAGAATTGCATATTCTTGTGTGTTTTGATTTTAAATAAAATCGATTTAATGAATATTCTAAGAATTACTATCAGATTTTTTCATTTGTTCAATTTGTTTAGCCTTTTCCCCAGATTTCACAAAAACAATTGATTCTAATAATCTTGGTTTTATTTATAATATCTCTGACTCTGAGTGAGATTTAAGATAATTGTTGTCTTCCTTTGAGTGTTTTTTTTTTTGCATTGGATAGATTCTTACTATTTGGGCTTTGATTTTTCAGATCATTGAGCTTGCTGTTGATTCTTTCAAAAGGAAAATCTAGGATTCAATCAGACTCTCCCTGCTTTGATTGAATGCGATTAAGATACAACGAGTGCTGGAAATCTTTCTGCTGTCTCAACAGGATTGTGATAACTTTTGAAGGAGTTAATAAGAAGGTAATATTTTTTAAAGAATCTACTGATCTTTACTGCAGCCTTTAATAGTAGCTTTCCTCTTCCAGCTTTGGATAGCAAAAATTAATACTATTACTATTATCTAGACAGTTCTGCTCAAAGTATTAACTTTTATCATGACTTATTAGCAAATCCTATTAGTTGTAGCTTTATCAAAAAAAAGAGTTTTTCTTAAGGATCCCTTGACTAAACAAGAGTGAAATTCAGAAAGTTTAAATCGATTTCAAAAATTATTTAATATACGAGCATCCATTTCAATAAATTTTTATTTATTTATTTCTGAACTACTGACTGTCATCAGTTTTCATCTAATGATTAATTAACATATCCTAATATGATTTAGGGTATGACGAGTGTGTGGACTTAGTTTTATAATGCAATTCTTGGGATTTCACTGATTTATTAGTTTGATCATAAACACTATTTGAAATAAACCAGATAATTTCAAGAAAAAAGAAAAGAGATAACAAGAAAATGGATGCTAAAAAGGTGATTTCTAAGGAAGGATTGAAATGGAAGTGTAGAGAACATCCCAATGTCTCATGTGAACTTATTTGTCTGAATGGAGATGCGGAACAAAGGGTTGTGTGTATTATTTGCACATAACAGCATTAAATTTCAGTCTCAAATTTGATGTCAATGAGTTATGTTTTATCAGCTAACGAACGTGAGATCTTGGAAGCTTATCCTCCACTGAAAGATCAGGAATTATAGAAACAATTAAGGAACACTAGCTTTCAATAACAGCTAGAAGAAATTGAGGTTTATTTTAAGAAACTGAGAGAAGATTTTGAGAAAGAAATAAAAGCAGCTCAACAAAAAGCAAAACAATCCTTGATAAAGTAAGATAGGGTAAGTTAAGAATTATTAGAAGGATACATGAGAATTGCGGAAGTAGAGAAGCTGAAGTAGTTGATAGTTTCTGAGAAAGAAAGTGCTGAGAAGGATCTAGATGACTTCATAAAAGAAAAGTGGAACAAAGCTGAAGAAAACAGAAAGGTAATAGCAGATCTTATGGACTAGTATGAGGCTGAATAGTTATTTTAGTCTGACGAACCCAATAGAATTGCCTACTAAATGATAGAAAGTCTTAAAACCATCAACTTTTTTCAACAATAAATCTAATAATCACAAGTTACTTTTATAAAATCCACTAATAATACTTCTCAGTAGATGGAAGTAACCAAAGTTGATAATTCGATTTATTAAGTCAAAAAAGGATCATAAAATGGTTGGGATTAAGTCTTTCTTGATCCTATTCTCAATCCTTTGGAGAAATACATTTTGCACATCGAACTAGAAATGAAACCTGAAAATAGTAATAATCATTTCTTCTTTGGCCTTGTGAAAGATCAAGGAAAAGATAATAGTTTTGCGTACGGCTAAAGCATGTGCTACTATGATCACTCTAATGGTTTCGGTATAACTAAGTACATTAAGGGTAGTCCAATGCAATCAGGAACTAAAGTGACAGGGAAGCACAGTTTCGAAGTCAGAATAGATTTAAATCAAAGGTTTCTGAGAGTCGCTTCCCTCCCTGACTATTCCTCAATCGCAGAGCTGGATGACTCAAACAAAATAGACCCGAAAGTAGCCTATCGGTTCTTCCTTTCTATGGCTTACTAAGATGACATGATAAGAATTACTAAAATAAGAACTGTTAATAAGTTTGATGAAAAGATGTGATAGAATTACATTATTTCCTGCTTGTTTTTTAAGAATAACTAAAATCGATTTGATGAATCTTCTAAGAATAGTTGTCATTTTTTATTAGTTTTTCAATTATTTTTGTCTTGAACCCATAATTCCATAACATTATCCATAATTTTCAGTGAAATAACTAAAAAAATTTTTTTAAATTACTGATAATCATTAATTTTTGAATACAATTTCTTTTTTTTCTTTATTTTTGTGTTTCATTAATTTATCATTATTATTCTTCTAAACAACTTAAGAAGAGTTTACCATCTTAAAATGTTTTTCTTTAGGTTTTATCATACAGTTACTGCAAATGCTGCTTCTACCAAGAAAGATTTTGATAGTCTTTTATGATGTTGCTAGTTATGAATAAGAATATTCAGGATCTGCTGATTGTTACTCAGAGATTGTATGGTTCTTTTCTCCTTTCAGCTTAGGATAACAAGATTAATTATTTTCAGGGAGTTATTTTTGACTACGAATTGTCAGCAATTCCTATTATTTGTATATTTTATCATTCCCAAAGACACTTTCGTTTTTAACCAAATACAACGATTATTGATTTTTCTATTTTGATTACAGCTCCTATGATGATTCAATATTAAAAACTAACTTAGATTACTCTTATTTTTTTATTATTGTTTGTGATAGGGAGTGTAGTCTGGGATACTCTTGGCATCTTACCAAGACCTACCGTATCAAACCCCTCAAGAGAAAGAGAATGTTTCACACTATGATAACTGCCCTTTAAAAAATAAATTAAAGAAAGAAACAAAAATAATTCATAAAATGCTACACTTGCTTTCTATAGTTTTCCAGTCCAATGTAAAATGCAATAAAAAGCATGAAATACACAAACGATAATATCATAACAATCAATAACTAAAAATCAGATAAATCAAAATCCGATTGAAAGTAACTTTATCAAGAATACTCTAAAAATGAATAAGCAATCAAGCAAATAATCGAACATAAATAAAAAAAATAATATTTATTTCAAAAGTGACTGTCATCAGATATTACCTAATGATTATTTGACATAACCTAATAGGATATAGGGTATGAAAAATGAGTGGGCTTAGTTTTTGTTTACACTTTATGGGGTTTTGGATGATATTTTAGTTTGATGATAAACAGTATTTGAAATAAATCAAATAATTTTTAGAAAACAAGGTAGAACGAAAATGGCCTCCAACAAAGATATTTCTAAAGAAGGACTGAAATGGAAGTGTACAGAACATCCCACTCTCTTATGTGAACTTATCTGTCTTGACAGCGATGCAAAAGAAAGGGTTGTGTGCTTCAATTGTGTGTAGAATCATTCAATTCCAGTTTCAAATATGATATCAATGAACTATGTTTTAGCTGCTAATGGAAATGATATCTTGTAAGCTTATCCTCCACTGAAAGATCAGGAATTTTCTAGCAGACTAAGGAATACTAGCTTACAATAACAGTTAAAAGTAACAAAGGTTTATTTTAAGAAACTGAGAGAAGATTTTGAGAATTAAGTACAAGCAGCAGAACAAAGAGTCAAAGAATCCTTGATAAAATAAGAGAAAGAATTTCATGAATTGTTAGAAGGATACATGAGAATTGCAGAAGTAGAGGAGTTGAAGGAGTTGATAATTTCTGAGAAAGAAAGCGCTGAGAAGGATCTTAACGACTTCATAAAAGAAAAATGGAACAAAGCTGAATAAAACAAAAAGGTACTGGAGGATCTTATCGATTAATATGAGACTGAATAGTAATTCTCACCTGATGAGCCCAATAGAATTGCATAAGAACTTTTTAAAGTCTTAAAAACATCAACTTCTTTCAACAATCACTTAAATAATCACAAGTAACTTTGATAAAATCCACTAACAATACTTTTCAGTCGATGGAAATAACCAAACTCGATAATTCGATTTATTAAGTCAAAAGATAAGGGTCTTTTTATGGTAACTTTGATCAAGTATTTATAGATCCTATTCTGAATCCTTTAAAGAAGTACATTGTACAGATTGAACGAGAAATGAAACCAGGAAACAGTAGTAATCAGTTCTTCTTTGGCCTTGTGAAAGATCAAGGAAAAGATAATAGCAATCCTTGCAGCTAAAACATGTCGTACTATGATTGCTCTATAACTACGGAAAAACAAAGTATATTAAGGGTAGTTTAATGCAATCAGGAAGTTAAGCAACAGGTAAGCATAGTTTCGAACTCAGAATCTATTTAGATCAAAAGTTTCTGAGAGTTGCTTCCCTCCCTGACTATTTCTCAATCGCAGAGCTGGATGATCCTAACAAAATAGACCCAAAAGTAGCCTATCGATTATTCTTTTCTATACAATTGAATACTAAACACTTAATAGCAAAAAATCGAATAGTATTAAAACAATTATGTTAATATTTGTCTCAAAAGTGGCTGACATCAGCTTTCAACACGTGATTAACTGACATAAGTTAATGGGATTTAGTTTATGGCAAGGGATTAGTTTTATTGGGATTTCGCTGATTTATTACTTTGATGATAAAACACTATTTGGAATAAATTAAATAATTTCAAGAAAAAAGAAAAGAGATAACACGAAAATGGATGCCACTAAGGTGATTTCTAAGGAAGATGTGAAATGGAGGTGTAGAGAACATCCCAGTGTCACATGTGAACTAATTTGTCTGAATGGAGATGCAAAACAAAGGGTTGTGTGCTTCAATTGTGTGTAGGAGCATTAAATTTCAATCTCAAATCTGATATCAATGAGTTATGTTTTAGCAGCTAATGAAAATGATATCTTGCAAGCTTATCCTCCACTAAAAGATCTGGAAATATCTAGCAAACTAAGGAATACTAGCTTACAATAACAGCTAGAAGAAATTGAGGGTTATTTTAAGAAACTGAGAGAAGATTTTGAGAAAGAAGTAAAAGCAGCATAACAAAGGGCCAAACAGTCCTTGATAAAGTAAGAGAAAGCATCTCATGAATTATTAGAAGGATACATGAGAATTGCGGAAGTAGAGAAGCTGAAGTAGTTGATAGTTTCTGAGAAAGAAAGTGCTGAGAAGGATCTAGATGACTTCATAAAAGAAAAAGCTGAAGAAAACAGAAAGATACTAGCAGATCTTATGGACTAGTATGAAGCTGAATCGTGTTTCTCGTCTGAGAAACCCAATAAAATTGCCTAAGAAATAATTCAAAGTCTTAAAAACATCAACTTCTTTCTACAACCAATCGAATTATTATCAAAAGTTACTTTGATAAAATCCACTTATAATACTTCTCAGAAAATGGAAATTACCAAAGTTGATAATTCGATTTATTAAGTCAAAAATGTAACTTCAAATAGTTACTGGAATCAAGTATTTATTGATCCTATTCTGAATCCTTTGAAGAAATACATTTTGCATATTGAACTAGAAGAGAAGCCAGAAAATAGTGGTAACTATTTTTTTTTTGGCCTTGTGAAAGACGAAGGAAAAGATAATAGTTATGCATACAGCTAAAACATGTGCTACTTTGATCACTCTAATGACTACGGTATTCTTAAGTATATAAAGGGAAGGTCAATGTATTAAGGATATAATGAGGCAGGTAAGCACAGTTTCGAAGTCAGAATCTACTTAAATCAAAAGTTTTTGAGAGTCGCTTCCCTCCCTGACTATTCCCCAATCGCAGAGCTGGATTACCCGGACAAAATAGACCCGAAAGTAGACTATAGATTCTTCCTTTCTATGTATTACTCAGGTGACATGATGAGAATTACTAATATGAGAGCAGTTAGTGAATTTGATGATAAAATGTGAAAGAATTACAAATATTCTGTGTGTTTTTAAGAATAACTGAAATCAATTTGATGAATGAATCTTCTAAGAATTGCTGCAATATTTTATTAGCTTTTTCAATTTATTTTTGTCTTAATTCCTCACAATTCCTTGACATTTTCCTAACAACATCAACCACTTTCCACTACTAGTAAGAAGAAATTTTAGAAAAGCAAATTGTAGTTATCAGCTCATCCACCATTTCATTGAATATCTTTGTGCTCTTGGTTTTATCTGTTTTCTCTACTTTTTATTGATCATTTTAGGCTCAAAAACTACATATTTTATAGATAGATAGATTTAATATTTAATAATCAAACAATTGAATTCTGAACACTTATTAGCAAACAATTAGATATTTTATTTTTGATATTTCTTACAATGGCTGTCATCAGATATCATCTGATGATTACCTACCACTAATGGGATTTAGTGTATCGCAAGTGCGCGGATTTAGTATTAGTTACAATTTATATGGCGTTTGGGATAAAAATAAGTTTGAAGATAAACTCTTGAAGAAATAAGATAATTTCAAGAAAAAAGAAACAATTTTTTTAGGATAATGGAAGTCAACAAGGCGATTTCAAAGGAAGGATTGAAATGGAGGTGTAAAAAACATCGAACATTATCATGCGATTTTATCTGCCTCGATGGAGATGCAAAAGATAGAGTTGTATGTTTCAAATGCATATAAAAGAATTAAGTTTCAGTTTCAAATCTGATATCAATGAGTTGCGTTTTAGCAGCTAATGAACATGAGATCTTGGAAGCTTATCCTCCACTCAAAGATCAGGAACTATCTAACAAACTAAGAAATACTAACCCACAATATTCACATGAAGAAATTGAGATTTATTTTAATAAACTAAGAGAAGTTATTGAGAAAGAAGTACAATCAGCAGAACAAAGAGCCAAACAGTCCTTGATAAAGTAAGAGAGGGCACATTAAGAATTATTAAAAGGATACATGAGAATTGCGGAAGTAGAGAAGCTGAAGCAGTTGATAGTTTCTGAGAAATAAAGTGCCTTGAAGGATCTAGATGGCTTCATAAAAGAAAAGTGGAACAAAGCTGAAGAAAACAGAAAGGTAATGGAGGATCTTTTCAACTAGTATGATGAATATTACTTCTCGTCTAATCAACCAGATAGAATCGCCTAAGAAATAATTTAAAGTCTTAAAACCATCAACTTCTTTCAACAATCAATCTAATTATCTGAAATTTCTTTGATAAAATCCATATTTAATACTTCTCAGGAGATGGAAATAATCAAAGATGCTAATTCGATTTATTAAATAAAAAAATAAGGCACTTCTTTTGGTTGGGATTTAGTATTTATCGATCCAATTATCAATCCATTACAGAAGTACATTTTGCACATAGAACTAGAATAGAAACAAGGAACTAGTACTAATCATTTCTTCTTTGGCCTTGTGAAAGACGAAGGAAAAGATCAATAAAATTTGGTCTAAAACATGTGCTACTATGATTACTCTAATGGCTACGGTATTACTAAGTATATTAAGGGGAGTCCAATGCAATCAGGAGATAAAGTGAAAGATAAGCACAGTTTTGAAGTCAGAATTCATTTAAATCAAAAGTTTCTGAGAGTCGCTTGCCTCCCTGACTATTCCTCAATCGCAGAGCTGGATGATCCTAACAAAATAGATCCGAAAGTAGCCTATAGATTCTTTCTTTCTATGTTTTCCTAAGGTGATATAATGAGAATTACTAAAATTATTACAGTAGGTGAGTTTGATAAAAACATGTGATAAAATTACATATTTATGTGTGTTTTTAAGAATACCTGAAATTAATTAGATGAATCATCTAAGAATTCCTCCAATATTTTCATTGATATATTTTTTAAAAAAAACTATTGAATTAAGTGAAAAACCTAAACTAAAAAGAAAGTTAGAAATCCAAAATATTATTCATAAAAATTAAAAGCATAATTACTTTTCACATTTACCTTGTTTCTTTTCATTTTCAATTTCCCCCTCATTTTTGTTAGTGTTTAATAGTTTCATTGTTTGATCACAACATAAATCAATAATTGATACAATGTGTAATTTTCTCAATTTCAAAAGCAATATGTGAAAGTTTATCTATTTTTAATACCAGCCTCTGCAAAAGTCATGCATTTTAAACCACTGCAGCATAATAAGCGAGAACTACAATAATCTTTTTTCCATTAGCATTTTTTTTCTGAAGCCGACAAGAGGTTAGAAGAACGCAGAGACTTAGAGTTAGCCATGACTGGAGCTGAGACAAGAAGAATCACAACCAAAAGTAGCAAGATGTTTCTGAAGTTCATTTTTGTTAGAAAAAGTTATTTTCTTTTATTTTTATTGTTTTATTGTTTAATAAGAATCAGCTTTGGACTAAGTCACCCTTAAACCTAATAAAAGCAAGAAGGGAGTAAACTAGTTTGTGGCTTTGAGGGTGATTTGTTTTTTAATGATTCTGTTATCATATTATAATTACAATAGAAACAATAATCCTCCCTCTTTATACACTCCTCCCTCCCCTTTCTTTGATTCAGGTGGCAAAATATTTGAACAGAAAAGGAGTTTTTCATTTTCAAAAAATGTAGCTGGTATTTTTCTGAAAAAACATGCTGAATCGTCTTTAATCTTTTGTTTCTTGGTATCTAAAAACAAACTTAAAACCAAGGTAGTTATTTTTGCAGGATATATAGAGTCCTTTCTAGATGAAAGATTCTTTCTTCGGCAGCATTTATTTAAAATAATCTATTTGCATTTAATTATTTCTCAAAAAGGTTGGAAATCTCAAAGTTGTGATTATTTTTTTAGAAGAAATAATAAAATTATTCGATGACTCACACAGACAATATTCCAAAAATATTCTTTCTTTGAAGTACCATTTTTTTAAAGACATATGCTCAGCACAGAAAACGGGTTGAGAGATGTTTGAAATCATAATTAAGTGTAAATTGTTTTTCAAAAGAAATAACAAAATTGTAGGGAAGTAACTATTTTAATACTCAGCTCAAAAGTAGGTTTGAGATTTTCTCGGATTATTAAAGAGCACACGAGTTACAGAAATTTGCTCTCTCGAAAACTAACTCTTAACAAAAAATTCAGATTATTAAGTACATGATTATCTGCTAGCTGCTTTCCTTAGTGATACTTCTGCATTTCTACAATAAATCCTCTGACAAAAGTGTAATTTCCATAGATTTTTATTTTTACTAATAATTTGCTTGTAAATCCCCCTTCATCTTCACATGACCATCCAACGTTTAAAGGCCGTTTCATCTCGAAGAATGGATAAAAAGAACAATTTCCACTGACTCATTTGGAGGTAAATCCTTAATTGCCATATGTTTTCGAGAATCATAAGCCACTTAGGCTTAACCTATTGACAAATCTATGTTACTATAAATCATTCTAAAAAATATTAGATTCAATTTTTGCCTACCTCGTTAGTTGGGACGGAAAAAATAGCAACAAGCTTCATTCTCGAGATAAGTTGAAGATAAATTAGCTTCTTTGTCCAAATAGCCTAAAGATTTTTACTGGATACTCTAAAAGCAAAATCAAGCATAGGAGGTGAAAAGAAATCATAAATATAATAATGCTTGACTCTGAATTACTTTGCTTAGCAATGTTTCAGGACAACAATATTTTTCAACAACAATTTAATAAATACCGAAATCGTATTTTCATCAGGCATTCCTTTAAAATCAAACATTTTTACTCATAATCTTCATTTTTGATTGAACAGTGTTGTTTGCAATTAAATTGAAATTTTTGTTAATTTAATTGATAAATCTTTCTAATCTATTTGTTAAATATTAATATTTTCTACAAAATTTCAAATTTAAAGCATAAATTCTTCTCACTTTTACCTTGTTTCTTTTCATTTTCAATTTCCCCCTGTTTGTTAGTGTTTAATAGTTTCATTATCTGATCACAACAAAATCAATAATTGATACAATGTACTATTTTCATTTAAATATAAAGGAAACAAGCTTTTAACATGGATTTTCATACAATTTCAAAGGCAATATAAATATTTCCATAAACTACTACGTTATAAGCCAGCTTAACTAAAAGTTAGGCATTTTAAACCATTGCAGCATTCATTGTCAGAGTAACAACGTACTTTTTTGGGAGTGCATCTTTTTGGAGGATACAATAGTTCAGAAGAACGCAAAGTCTTAGAGTTAGCAATGACAGGAGTTGAGACAAGAAGGATCACAACCAAAAGAAGCAAAATGTTTCTGAAGTTCATTTTTTTTGTTAGAAATTTTTATTTATTTATTATTTATTGTTCTATTGTTTTAGTAGAATCAGCTTTGAACGTCTTCGTCCTTGAATTTAAATACAGCAAGAAGGGAGTAAATTAGTTTGTTGATTTTTAATGATTCTATTGCCACTTTTTTAATTCAACTAGAAACAATAATAAACCATCCTCACCCTCCCATTTCTTTGACTTAGGTAGCAAATTATTTGAATAAAAAATGAATTATTCAAGAAAAAATGTAGCAGCTGTTTTTTGAATGAGGTATGTTGAATAGTTTTTAACTTATGTTTCTTGGTATCTAAAAACCAAAGTAGTTATTTTTGCAAGGAGATCTAATTCTTTCTCAGTTGAAAGATTATTTCATTTGCAGCATTCATTTAAATTTATCTATTTGACTTTTATTATTTCTGAGAAAGGTTGGAAATCTTAATATTGTGGATATTTTGTTTAGCAGAAATAACAAAATTATTTGATGACTTACACAAACAATATTCCAAAATATTTAATACTTTTTTTGATAGATCGATGGAATTCGAGATTCTACCGTTTGATTGACTTTTTCAGTTAATAATCTCAATATTTCTAAAGTACCATTTTTTGAAACACTTAAGTTCAGCACAAAACAGGTTGGGTGGTATTGGAAATCATAATTAATATGTAAATTATTTTGTTTTAGAAATAACAAAAATTGTGGGGAGTCAATGATTCGAACACTCATATTGAAATAGTGTCAAGAATTTCTCAGATTATTAAATCACACACAAGTTACAGAAAGTTGCTCTCTCGAAAACTAACTCTTAATAAAAATTTCAGATTATTAAAAATACCTGCTTGCCTTAATACTGCTACTGCATTTTTGAAGAGATCCTCTGACAAAAGTACAAAAATGAAATTTTCATAGATATTTGTCTTTACTAATAATTGACCCTTGTCACAACAATAACATAATAATTGATAAATTCAACGAACTTCACAAGATTATTGAATTATCAAAGCCGAAATAAAAAATGAAACAGAAATACAAAAATATTTATGTTTGTTTTTTTTTGTATCAAGAAGAATCTAAAATAATCTAATTTCATGTTATATTATGTATTTTTAGATATGACATCTACTCTTTTTGTTTATTAATTTAATTTATCTAGCAATATGCTTCTTCTGTGATGCTAGTTTTTTAATGTCTTTAAAGTATGGAAGAACTATTATTAGTTTGTGAGTTAATTTTTCTACAGTTGAGCTAGGGATGTTAAGCCCATTAGGAGTATTGCCTCACCCTGTAAGCGAAATAAACCGAAGAGTTAGGAAAAGTTTAATGAAGATAAATTACTCTATCTTTAAAAATGTTAAGTTAGTTTTCACATCATAGAATCTTTAGTAATAAAATTTCTGGAGAATCATTGCTTAGTTATTTAGAAGTTCTTGCAGATTCCTTGGTTTACAGTCAGAATTAACAGGATTTTATTGCTATTCTAGATCTAAAGCTAGGTTGCTGTTTTTTATCATTTCAAAATTGAATCATTTGAGTTGACTGTGCTAAGAAGTGACTAATATCTTCTGAATATTTGAGCGTTTTTTGATCATCTTTAGGAGTTGGGTGTATTGTTCACTGCTCAAAAGAAATCAGAGATAATGATATTTGACTCTGAATTACTTTGCTTAACAATGTTTCAAGACAACAATAACTTCAACACAACACTTTAATAAATATCTAAATAGCATTTTCATCAGGCATTCCTTTAAAATCAAATATTTTTATTCATAATCTTCATTTTCGATTGAACAATGTAGTTTGCAATTAAATTGGAATTTTTGTTAATTTAATATTAATATTTGTTGCCATGCTGCTGGCTATAAATTAGAATGCCGAGAGAATTTAGTATGTGTCTGCATAGTCCAATTATGAGCTTTCAACTAGTTATTAGCTAAGCAGAAGTAAATAAGACTTAGAGTATGGTGAAGAGAGCTAAATTTAATAAAAAATTAATCAATCTTCTCCCAAATCTTTAATTTATTGATTATTAGCTAATTTATTTATTTGAAGAGAAACCCTATTTGGAATATTTCTGATAATTTCAAGAAGAAGAAAAAGAGAAAAGATAACAAGGAAATGGACACCAACAGGGTGATTTCTAAGGAAGGACTGAAATGGAGGTGTAGAGAACATCCCAATGTCCCATGCGAATTTATCTATCTCGATGGAGAGTCAAAAGATAGAGTGGTGTGCTTCCTTTGTGTGTAGAACCATTTAATTCCGTTCTCAAATTTGATATCAATAAGTTATGTTTTATCAACTGAGGAACATGAGATCTTGTAAGCTTATCCTCCATTGAAAGATTGGAAGTTATCTAGCAAACTAAGGAATACTAGCCCACATTTTTCGCTTGAAGAAATTGATGTTTATTTTAAGGAACTGAGAGAAGATTTTGAGAAAGAAGTATAAGCAGCACAACAAAGAGCCAAACAGATCTTGATAAAGTAAGAGAGGGTAAGTTAAGAATTATTAGAAGGATACTTAAGAATTGCGGAAGTAGAGAAGCTGAAGTAGTTGATAGTTTCAGAGAAAGAAAGTGCTGAGAAGGATCTAGATGACTTCATAAAAGAAAAATGGAACAAAGCTGAAGAAAACAGATAGGTAATGATGAATCTTATCAATTAGTATGAGGCTGAATACTAATTCTAGTCTAATGAACCCAATAGGATCGCTTAAGAAATAATTGAAAGCCTTCAAAACATCAACTTCTTTCAACCATCAATCTAATTATTATCGCAAGTTATGTTAATAAAATCCACTTTTAATACTTCTCAGTAAATGGAAATAACCAAAGTTGAAGATTCGATTTATTAAGTCAAATAAGGAATTTATAATGGTGAATGGGATTAAGCTTTTATTGATCCTATAATTAATCCTTTGAAAAAGTACATTTTACACATCGAACTAGAATAAAAATAAGAAAGTAGTGGAAATTATTTCTTCTTTGGCCTTGTGAAAGACGAAGGAAAAGATAATAGTTTTGCGTACGGCTAAAACATGAGCTACTATGATAACTCTAATAGCTATGGTATAACTAAGTAGATTAAAGGTAATCCAATGCAATCAGGAGCTAAAGCAACTGGTAAGCACAGTTTCGAAATCAGAATAGATTTAAATTAAAAGTTTCTGAGAGTTGCTTCCCTCCCCGACTATTCCTCAATCGCAGAGCTGGATGACCCAAACAAAATAGATCCTAAAGAAGCCTATCGATTCTTCCTCTCTATGTGTAACGAAGGTGACATGATGAGAATTACTAATTTTAGAACAGTTAGTGAGTTTGATTTAATGATGTGAAACAATTACATATTTATGTGTGCTTTTTAAGAATAACTGAAATCGATTCGATGAATCTTCTAAGAATTGCTATCATAATTTATGAGTTTTAAATTTATTTTGTCTTTGTCCCTCTTACTTGACACTTTTCCAATAACATCCATCACTTTCCACTAACTAGTTAGAAGGAACTTAAGAAAAGTAAATTGTTCTTATCAGCTCATCCACCAATCAATTAAATATCTTTACTACTCCAAGAATAGAAGGTGTGTGGATATCTCATTTCATAGATCCCGAAACCTCTCAATCTCCCAATGAAAATGTATTAGTTTACATAAAGAAAAGGAACCTGTTCATTAATACCCAGAGAAAAAAATCCTTCTCGCTAATAAAGCTCATAGAAATGCAACAAGATACATATGTGTTAGTAAAATAATGCTCGTTGTAAATTAATAAATCCCACAAGTTACAGACAATTGCTCTCTCGAAAACTAATTTTAACAAAAAATTAAGATTGCTTATTTATGACTATCATACCTCACCTTTGTGTTGCCACGACATTTTAGGATTAGAAGATCCTCTTGCAAAAATGAATTCTCCATAGGTAATTTTTTTTTTGGTACTAATTTAATTGTCAATCCCCTTAATTTGCAACAAAACTTGGATGCTTTTGCATGGAAGATTTAAGAATCACTTCAATTACTTATGTTAGGATCTTTCAACTTCCCTTCAAAGTCCATCCAGCGTTTACAGACAGTTTAATTGTAAAAACAGCAGAAAGCAGAAAATTTCAACAGCACTCATTTTCAGGTTACTCTTTATCTAGCAGAGATATTCGATAACCTTAAACCCTCTAAAGATTAACCTAAATAAATCTTTCCCATCGTAAAAGAAAATTTTCATGTCTCTTTTATGATATCATATCAAAAAAATTGAATCAATTACCCCCAATTCAAGGAACTAACTAATCATCAGCTAATCTCATAATTGAAGCTCTTTGTTATTGGGATGCCACTGATGTTCTTGGATCAAATATCTTTAAGATAAAAACACATATTATTGATTTAAATAAGCAGAGAGCCACAATATATGGAAAGAATTCAGTGAAAAGAAAGACATTTTTAACTGAAGACTCTAAATGCAAGATTAGGCAGTCTTGAAAAAAATTAAAGATAATAATTCTTGAGTCCGAGTTACTTTGCAATAATCAGCCCAAACAACAACGACCAAGACCTTCTTTCTTCTTGGTTTTTGAATTATACGTACTTAAAAAGTCAAAAAAATTTTCCCAGTAAACTCTTTCTCTGTTAATAGCATTTTAATTGAAACTATTTAAATTAAATTTCTGAAAAGCAAGAAAATGATTACAAAAAAGATGCATTCAAATTAATATTTTCTACAAAATTTCAAATTAAAAGCATAAATACTTCGCATTTTTACCTTGTTTCTTTTCATTTTCAATTTTCCCCCTTTATTTTGTTGTTTAATAGTTTCATTGTCTGATCACAACATAAATCAATAATTGATACAATGTGTTATTTTCTCTTAAACATAAAGGAAACAAGCCTTTAACTGAATTTTCATACAATTTCAAA
>Ga0302271_10000424_pt1 | contig 41367 bp, 29 predicted proteins | sample III_Bog_N1_1_FD_198767 | JGI IMG/M metagenome (GOLD analysis project Ga0302271, IMG submission 198767) | Peat permafrost microbial communities from Stordalen Mire near Abisko, Sweden - III_Bog_N1_1 | ecosystem: Environmental > Terrestrial > Soil > Wetlands > Peat | place: Sweden: Abisko...
ATTCATTCAATATTATACTTGATTCTTTTTTCACTTTTGATAAGTTATTCAACGAATTGATTGCTGTTTTCTGAGGTTTTTCGCTGTTAATTAAACAATAACAAAAATAAGATTTAGAATTAGCAGGTATTATCATCATTAGTGTATTTTTCTCTCTCAAGAAATGGATAACAATCTAGTTGGGAAGACTTTAAAGATGAACGATGCTTTGCTGAGGGAAATGAACCTGCATGCGATCATCAAAGAGCAAGAAAGTCGCTTGGAGAAAGTGAGTTAGCTGTAGATTGCCAAAGAACAAGATGAGAAAGAATTAGCCATGCTGCGAGCATAAGTTAAAAGAGATCAAGAAGAAATAAGCTAAAAAAATGAAACCATTTAGCGGCTTTAAGCTAAACTTGAAGAACTCAAGAAAGATGCAGAGAAATCATTGACTTTCAAAGAAAAATCGATGATGCAAACAATCCAAACTAAAGAAGAAGAGAAATTAATGCTCACAGACAGACTAGCAAGAGTTGAAAGCGATTTTAGGGAAATGCTACAGGCAAAAGATGAATCAATACTGATTACCACCAGAGAGTTGTCGAACAATGGTAAAACGAACCACAGCTTGAACTACGAGTAAGCATTAGAAAACTACACCGCAGAGGAGACTTACATTGAGCAGATCAAGAGTTTAATTGAGTTCAGTAACGAAACGGAGGAAGATCTAGTAGCTTAGTTGATTTTAGCGAGAAGATAGCTTGAAAACACAAAAGGGATGACATTTTAGGATTTGTTCGAGTCAGAGAAGCAATTCCTGGAGGATAAGTTAGATAAGGCCTTGAGGATCAATGAGAAGATTGAAAATGACATGAATTCACGGATAAATTCGTTTTCGAATGAACTCAAGAAACTAGCGAAATAGTCATTCGATGCATCGGCTGTTGTGCTGGGGAATAAAGTGGAGAAGTCAGAGAAGAATCTAGCTGCTCTTGAAATGCAAATCGAAGGGGAAAAAGTCTGGCAGAGAGAGAAAGCAGAGGTATTTGCGTAGATGCAAGTAGCGTAGGAAAGCTTCGAAGCCAAATTAGGGTATTATGAGAAGTAGATAAGCTTAATGTCAGAGGAGAAATTGATTGAAATTGAGAAGTACATCAGGGAAAATGAGATATTGAAGTCGGAAAAGGATTTACTGGCGTAGACATTAGAAGATTTTAAGAAAGTAAGAATTTTATTTAGAAGAGGGGGGATTTAAGAAATCAATTTGAGAGATTTTTCATGGGGTTTTTGTTTTGAAGATCGCCTAATCTAAGGAGAGCAAGATGCAGATGGAGATCGAGAGATTGAACTAGTGTTAGAATCGCTTAATGGAGCTCAGCAGTAGTCGAGAGGAGTTCTTGAATAAAGAGATTTTGTCGTTGAATGCTGCAGTCTTGGAATTGCAGAACGCCTACGATCAACGGAATAAGCTCATCACGCTAGCAGATAAAAAATCAGAAGGCGGCACTGTTAATTGGGATTAGCTTCTGAGTACAAGACTAACAGCGTTAGATAAAGTCAATGTGTAGATGAGAAATGCATTAAATGATAAGAAAACTGGTGAAATGCTTAAAGAAGGAAGGAATTTGATTTCGAAAATGACTGATAAATTAGCTTAGTTAGATTAAGGAAAAGGGTAGTAGTTTGAGAAAAAAATATAAGAGAAGAGAATGGCTTAGGGTGGACTTGAGAAGTCCTTGAGTAAGTTCATGGCGATCACTGATGAGTTCTCTTAGGAAATCGATAAGGTTTTGGAGAAAGCGAAGGTGATAAATATCGAAGGTGCTGATGGAGGAATGGGAGGAAATGGGAAGGATAATAATTAAAACTCCAATAAGAAGGAGGATTAGGAGACAGAGTTGAATGCGAAGGCTTAGAAGCATACTCTGAGCTAAGCAGTTTAAGCTGCGTAGGTTGAGATTGAGACTACAAAATATGAGGAGATTATTACCAAAAAAGATGCAGAAATTAATCTTGCCAAGAAGAATCTGCTGCTTTACAAGGAAACAGTCGGTAAGGATGCTAAAAGAATTAGTGATGAATACAAACAAGCATTTTTGAGTGTTTGGCTTAATAAAACCTTGCAATTTTATTACAATTTTGATTCTTTTTATGCAATTCGTTAGAAAAACTCGAAGCGAAGCTTAGTGAAAAAATTGAGGAATTCAGAGCTAAGAAGAAGTTGAATGGCGTGGAAGATGAAGAAATGGAAGAAGAACAGATGATTGCTAGGTTAAGCAGTGAAAAGGTTGAACTTGAAAAGGAAAATCTTCAACTGAAGAAAGACATAACTGGGCTACAAACTGAAAAGGACATCTCAGCATAACTCAAGGAGAAATATGAAACGCGGTTCCTGAAAGAATTAGAGAGAATCGAGCAGACAGTTGGGAAGAGATTCACGGAAATCAAGGGGATTATTGCAGAAGCAGAATCAAAACCGAAGTAACCTAGCAACCAACAGGGAATAGCGTCGATAGGGTAGAGCAGAATCTTAGCAAGTCAAACGCTAAATAAAGCTAATAAACTTATTGGAGGAGGGTCGATTTATGATAAATCATCAGCAAATCAGTCTAATAAAGTAAGAATACTAAATTAAAACACATAGAAAATACACATGCACACATGATATCTTTAAATTTGTTCCCTTCCTCCCCCTTAGGACTTGGAGAAGAGCATCCGGTTAGTTATCAGTGACATCGCTGGGATAAAATCCTAACTAAAAGAAATTGAAAAGGTCTACTTAGAAAACGAGAGATTCAATACTCTTCTTGAGGAAGTTGCCACCTTGGAAGCTCGAAATGCAGAACTCGAGGAAACCTTATCCAAAGAGCTACTCTTCGTGAAGGAGCAACTCGATTAAAATGCATACATGGCAGCAGTACCATCCAAGAAATTCGATGAAGGGTTCGATGATTTCAAAGCTCAATGCAAAGCTCTAGTGGAGCTCCGAGAGCAAATCGAAAGCAACGAACAACAACGAGCGAAGTTCTTCGCTAAAGTTCAAGTGCAATTAGATTCCACTGGCTGTAATAATCATCAGCCAAAGATAGGTTTTTGTATGTGAATTATTTGTTGTTTTCTCAGCTGGTAAGAACGTGATTCGCGAGGGCACAGCAGAGCAAGAAAGGGAGATGCTCAAGAGCGAGTTACTGAGTTTAAATCAGTTATTGCAGACGGAAAGAGAAAACAGTCATGCAGAGTTAGCTGCTAGTTCTGCTGGAATGCAGAGGGCGCTCAGGGTGTTAGAGAGAAAGAACGAGAGTCTCAAGTAGGAGTTAGAAAGTGTGAAAGGATAGAATGCTGAGCAACTGAAGAACTAAGAGAATCTTGTAGGATCATCGGCAAATCAAGTGAAAGCGCTAAGGATCGAAGTATAGAATCTATCTAAGCTACTCAACGAATGCCACGTCAAACGAGTTGAAGAAAAAAGAAATTTCCTTCATGATATTGCGGTAGAATAGATTATTTGGAGTTAGTTAGCTCTTGAATGTGTATTTAACTATTTTTTGACATTTTGATTATTGATTTCTCCCCTTAGTAATTCGAGAAGTCTGCATTGAAAAGCGAGGAGGACAGCCGACGATAGATCGAAGGTAAACTCAGTAAATTTGAGAGTCTTATGGAGAGCAAGGAGAAGATTATGAGGCAGAAATATGGCTGGCAGCAGCACGAGGAGAAAATGCTTCAGAAGATCAGTGGGAAGTATGCGAGTTAATACAAGGGCATCATTGAAGAATTGCAAAGGAAGAGTGAAGGACTTGAAGAATAAATCAACGAATTAGCGTCCATCAACAGTGAAAAGTCCAGGAAATACAATATTATCATAACAGACTTAAGAGTCAACATTGAGAACATCCATGCAGAGAAAGCACGATTAGTCGAGACGATTAATTTCAATAACTAGTTGATTTAACAGAAGGATAGTTAGATTGCGTTGGTGACATAGAAATATTAAGAATTAGCTGTTACGTTCAATAGTAAGAATTATTAGAATATTAATACTAATAGGATGAATAGCAGCAACAATCATAGTCACAATGCTATTAGTTTCAATCCAAATAATAATAACAATAACAGTATTGTAGGGGGTAGTAACAGCAAGAATACTACGAATAATAATAATAATAATAATAATAATAATATGTTTGGTAGCTAGCATAACAAATCAAATGTCTTCTAAGGAAACAGTTTAAATAGCTCCTTTGGAAATAACACAACTGGCAACAACAATCCTGGTAGTGGTGGCTATGAGAATGGTAACAACAACAATAATGATAACAATAATAATATTAGTGCGTTCAATGCCTTCAATAACTCAATAGGCTTCAATAACACCAATGCTCTTCCTAATAACAACAACAATAATAGCATAGCTCCAAGAAATAATAATAATAATAATACTATTCCGAATAGCTCTCTTCACAACAGTAGCAGTAGTAAGATCATCTAACCCAATAACTTCCCATTGAATAATAATCCTTCCAACAATGCTAATCAGATGAATCCGATCAGTTCAACTCAGAATAATATTAACAATGTCAATTACAATAACAACAACAACAACTCATCCATTCATTCTAATGCTATCCCAATGAATCCAATGTCTAACTACGCAGCTGTCTAATCTGATAATATGCTCTTTAATAACAACAACAACAACTAACCTAATCAATAAACTAACGCAGCTATCTCTAAACTATCCAATACTATTAATCTCTAATAAGACAAAGATGAATACAAGAATACTAACACTGCTAATGCTGCTTCTGCTGTTTCTTCTGCTAATTCGCCTATTAATATCTCCAATTATTTTGGTAATACTTAGAAGACAGTCGATACACCAGTGAGATTATCTAATAATCTAAATAACACACCACTTAATAGCAGCAGCATCTCTATTCCTAGCGGCAATAAGAATAATACTATCTAAATGAATAGCAGCAATAACAATACCAACAACAACAGCAATAGTAGTGCATCGAAGAGATTCGATCCTAGCATTCTTCTTTTTCCTTCATCAACACCCTAAAAACCATGAAAGGACATCTTCGAAGCAATTAGATAGAAACGCTTCCCCAAGACAAGCCATGTTCACACTCGTACGAAATATTGTTATTCCGATCTTAGCAATACATTATCTTTGTTGCTACTTTTCATTAATCCCTTGTATCAAATAAAACTCTGTACTCTCTGTAACAACAACAAAACAATACAATATATTTTTACAGCCATCCATCACAAGAAACATAACTGTTTCTAATTACTAACTCTTTTCTCTTTTCTTGATAGATATCATTAATACAACTCTTACCTTCCTCAAAATTATAACAAAAAAAAAGGAATTAAACTCTCTCTCTCTTTCTCTCTAAATAACTCTATCATTATCCCCTAACAAAATCAATCGCTCAGAATTTATCCAAAACAGCGATATGAACTATCCGTATTAGCAGTCAGCAGGTGGTACAACAGGGATAGCTCCTTAAAGGGAAAGCACATTACAGCGGATAGGAGAGAGCATAATCTACTCTAGTGATTACGCGTAATCGATCAACAGACTAGCTAAATCAAAGCAAGACTATGGAGATATTCTCCGATAGTAAATGAAAGCTAATGAAGAGGCCAAACAAGCATAACAATAAGGTACAAGGAAGCGAATGAACAATTAGTAAATGCAGTAGCCATAGCAGTCATAATCTACATATTCTTCGATTAATTACCCATCAATAGCTACGCCATATGCTTACAACAACATCAATTAGCAGTAGCAATAGCAGCAGTAGCCCTAGTAACTTTAAACCTACAAATATTTCTCTGACGATTATGCTTCTTCTCGTGAGCCAGCTAGGAACTATCGTGGGAGTCTCCTCAAAGAGCAGTTAGCGGATAGCTATTTCGTTGAGAAAGAGTTAAAATAGCGGGCATTTGCGGCGGGGTTAGCTGAATAACTCAACGAACGACGTTGGGAGAGGATGGCTGCGGAGAGATCGAAACCAATTGAGTATCTCCCAGCGAAAGAAGCGAACTTGAAGAATAAAGCTGTAATCAATCAGAAGATCGCATAGATCCAAGAGAAAATCAATGAACCTACAGCGAAACCATTCGTATTAGCACCAACGAATGCATGTACTCAAAAGAAAAGAAACAGCCAAAGATTTGTTATAATTTATTGTTTTTTGCTCTTTTGTTAGTCAACACTAACTCCATTTTGTACTACGAGGTGAACAAGACCCCAAGTGCTTACAAATGGCAGCCAGGAGGTGACTGGCAGCGAGGTAGAGTCGACTTAGAAATGCTGCAGTTCGCGTACAAAAAAGAAGAAGAAGAGTTCAGTAAATCGCACATGAAACTGCAAGAACAAACGGAAATATCAAGGAGACTTCGCGATGACAAACATTTCCAGATGATGAAGCTTCGAGAACGGTAAGAGTAGAATCAAAAAGTCCGAGTTCTCTTCGGGGGGAACACCATCAGTGGAAGCACAAACAATCAATCAGAAGAAGCAAATACAAATGATATCGACAACATAAATTGGAAGGAGATTCTTCTAAATGGTGTAGGCTATGATTCCAAGCCTGTAGAGCTAAAACACGAGAGTAGATTAGTCGGTGTGGAGTATCAGATGGAATACCCGACAGCTTCAGAAGGTAATGCTGTTGCTACTGATAACTATAACTTAGAATAAGTGCTAGAGAATCTCTACCAAGAAGACAGTGAAAAGGAAGAAGATGTAGATAATATCAGCTCAATATCAAAAAGACCAATTTAATCATAAATGCTGTAGTATCAACAATAGTAATAGTAGTAATAGTAGTAGTCCTCGTAATAGTAGCTACCATCATAGAGATAGTATAACTAGCAATAAAGTAGAATGAATTTGAATTAATCTGAGTTCACTGAGTATAATCTGTTGAATTAATTAGAAGAACATGATAATGATGGAAATGGGATCAAAGACAACAACATCAAGGATAGATAGGTTGTAGGAATGAATGATCCCCCAGCTGAATTGGACATATCGCATATCCCGCTTGATCCAGCAGCTGATAACAAGCCAGCTGAAGATGCACATTTAGATATCAGTAATATCGAAGAAAGGAAAGAAGAAGAGCATGATGAGTTAACGTAGTAATTGTAGTAATAGCAAGAACAGCAAGCACAGGGTAGCAAGTAAGATGTAGGCAATGATAATGAGAACAACGAAGGTGAGTAGAAGAATCCAGGCAATAACAATATGAAGCCGTAAGCTAAAATAGACACAAAACAACTCTAAGCGTAGATATAACTACTCTCATCAGGAAGCAGCAACCTGCAGAGCAACAAACAAACGACGAATCAAAATGATCCACAGGAACAGTAGCACATAGAAATAACCAACAGCCCACATAGGTAATTATCAAGCTTTCCTCTACGAAAGCGAGCACACATCCCTGTCGATAAGGATAAGCTTGATAATTCAGCAGATGAGTTCAAGGAGATTGATGGTATTTTGGAGGATATCGGAGACATTATGCGGAATGATGCTATTTCCAGTGAGCGAAGCAAGCAATTAGCGTAAATGCAATTCGAACCTGAGCATGTTGCTTAGCAGATGCAGCTAGAAAAGCTACGAATTATCGGGAATATAAATAATTCCGTGGAAGAGTATAATCTTGGGAGGAACAATCCGTATTTGAATGGAGGGTTGAAATCTTCAGAGAGACACTCTAGCCACAGGAGAGGGAGTAGTAATCAAGGATAGGGGAATAGTAATGATAATGATTTTGATAAAACTGCGAATAAAGTGGATTTATTGATATCGTAGTTAGTACTAGAGAGACAGATATTTTGAGAAGGAAAGAGGTATAAAAGTTAGTTAAAGCTGTTTTATGTGGAGTTAGGTTAATTTGATATTTATATGTATTGTAGTTACTTAATGTTCATTTAGGGCTTAATTGTATTTATTTACCTATCCCACTTGGCATGAGTTCACAATAATTGGAGGGTTATTTCCTTAATTTTCAAATATATGTCTCACCTTCTTAATCGATTATCTTGTTGCCTGTTGATACTAGCATTCTCCTCTCTCCCCTGTTAGCGATATCTCTTCTAATAGCTTTGATTGTAAATATCTCTAATCACATAAAATAGACAGCAATCAAAAACAACTAATTCCGTCACAAGAGTTGGGATAACAATCGAATAAGTAAGCGAAAACCAACCATTTCACAAGAACTAACGCATAATCTCCCCTCCCATATCGCCTTGGTGCGAAATGGAAAAACATGATTCAAAGCAGCTCAAAATTCAAAATGATAGCCTCCAGCAGTAGTAGCAGCATCAAATCTTACATTCCGCAGGTTGGGAAGCGAATTTAGAAACCGAAAAGCATCTACTTAGTCGTCAACTTCTACGAGGGCTTCTCATGGAAGATCCCATCAACAGCACGGAGTAAAACGAGGAACCGAACTGTCCAAAGATACAGCTGCTTCCAATGAATAAGAGCTTTGATCGCTGCAATATTATCATTCAACAACGCAATAGTAGCTGCAGAAATGATACGAAGAAGAACAACTCGAACCTATGCTTCTTGTTTGAGAACGAACTCATCAATAAGAAAATACAAGATCATCATCCCACGAATGCCCTCCCTTATACAGCTTTTTCTCGTTCCTCCCTCATTTCATCAACGCCCCTACAGCTTCCTTCGCTGATCCCTTCTCCTCACAACAGCTTAATGAGAGATATGTCATCTCCTATGATTACAAATAAGTCAAAACTACCTTTCAAAAACGGTAGCAACAAATCAACCGATCACCCACAAAATATCTCATAATCATCTTCTTCTTATTACCCTTCCCAAAAGCTCCCTGATCCCTAGCAAATACCTGAAATCAATGAGAATAAATACAAGAAAAACGCACTCAATTAATAACAGGAATAGCAGCAATCATAGCATCATAATAATCCATATTTCTTAGGAAAATCATCATAGTTATCATCTCATCAAGACCCCTAGTCCTCATGGGATTATTGGGATCAACAAGACAATAAACTACAAAAGAAGAATATTTGCTCTTAGCATCAATTCTAGAGTGAAGTTCTTCTGGAACCAGTGCGTGATCCTGGTAGCTTCACAGATAGGGAACGCGCTTTCAGAGCACAATCTACAATAGGGAGAGATATCCCTGGGAAGTATAAACTTCTAACTGGAGCTAGATTCACAAGTCTAGAAGCAACACCTCCTATGAAGCAACAACAAGCTAAAGTCCAATAGAATCAGCAGTTGTTACATAATAGAGAAACATATCACCACCACCACAATGAGCATTAAAATATGCATGTCTTGAATGTTACCATGAAGAACAGCAATAACAGCTCATCATAGCAATATGACTCTTCAGTTTGTTCATCGTTTTGTACAGTTAAATAGCCTTCTCCTTTGCTGCATTCGAATCTCAGAGTTGTCACGAAGATTGCTAATAACTAGAATGCTCCTATTTAGATGATTCATTTAAGACAGACACTCTTCTAGCGGTTCCTCAAAGAGTAGAAGTAGCAGGGATAGCATATTGGATAGTATGATAGGCATAACGTTAATGAAAAGTAAGGGGATATGAGTAACAGAAGAAACAATAGTAATAAGGATAAATCGTTACTCGTGAATCCAGGGGTAAAGAGTCGCAAGAAGTGCAGTTAGAATAAGGAAAGTAATGTGGAAAATAATAATAAAATAGATAGCAACAGTGGCAAAAGCAATAATAGATCTATGGAAATAACCAGTGAAGTGAATGGTCAATAACAACAGTAGCAACTGAACATTATTAGTAACACTCGTAGCAACAGTAAGGACAAATCACCAAAGAATACGTAAGTACCATTGAACGAACTTTTGAAATACGAACAATAATCTCCTAGGTCTTCCTTGCCTGCAATTAACTAGGATGTACAAGGAGCACAAGGAACTGCTGCTGTTTTCACTGGAGCTATTATTATTCCCAGTACTAGTTAGCGCTCCAGTTCATTGCTGAATACATCTAAGGAGATGCTCCGCTCAGCTAAGAGGAATTTTGCTCTCCCACTGAACAACAACAACAACAACAACTCTTCCTGTTTGGTCTCAGCATCGATATTAAAAGATCGGTTTTGTCTTACCCCAATAAACTTTGTTTGAATGGTTTTTGTTGCTCCATTGAAAACCAGTAGAGTTCTTTAATTTTGTTTTGTGAGTGTATTTTTGTATTAATATCGATTCAAACCAACAAGGACATTCGTTTTTTTCATATTAATTATAAAAATAAATTCAATAAATATCTTAAAACTGTACAGAAAATAACAATAATAATAATTTTTAAAATACATCTTAATGATAAACAACAACATTCAATTCATTTATTTAATAGTGGATTGTCTCCTAACTCTTGTGAATGCTGTCTCCCAGAATTTATTTATTCTTAGTTCTATCCTTGATCTTAGACTATATGCTCATTTTACCTCACACCATCATCATGAAGAACTTAATCTTCATGAAGATATCTATCGTTTTCAAGATCCTAGTGTTCCGGCTGTTGTTGCTACTACTATTATTATAATTCTCCTTCCTAGCCATCAGGCTATTGCACTTACGGTTATTCCAACAATTAAGTTTAAACTCTCCCTAATTCTTCTTAACCTTCTTGCCTTTGAACATGTTAATCCTGCAATCTGTGAAACTGCAGTGGCGACGAATGTTATGGCAATGGTGGTAGAGGTTATGGTGCTGATCCATCAGCACCCCCTCCCGCCATATTTCTCCGATTACGTTGCAGTGCACTGTAATACTAATATTCCTACTCTGTGATTTCAATTTTTTCTCTGATTTTAATGAATTTTGTTGATGTTAAGATCTTCATAATACCTAGCGACTTACTCTCAATATCGATCTTCAATACTTCATCGATTTTCTGTTTTGTTTTTCAAAAAAATACCAAAATAAAAAAACACAACAAAAGAGGGATAAAAGCCCATAATTATCTTTCAGTTCTGTAGAGTGCTTACTGTCCTGCATAGTAAACATTCAGCTGTTTTCTTAAGAAGATCGATAGCACATTCATAGCACAAACCTAAGAAAAAAAATCAAAAACATAATAATCATTCACAAAACATATCATACTCTTCTTAATCTCTCATTATCATATCCTACCTCCATGCCCACACGGGTTGAAGAGTGCATCCGGTTATGAATCAAAACAAACTAAGCAATTCGCTACAGACGGCTGCTAACTCGAACTAAGAATGCTCTCCTACTGCTAGCTGTGATTATGACTGTCTTCACTCAATGCAATCGTCTCATGTTCATGTCCCCCTTATGTATCTCTATGTTATTACTTCGTCTTATGGCTCGTTTAATGCCCATCATCTAAATAGCTACCATGTTCCTCATCATCTTCTTCTTTTATCCCATGCTAATCGATATCTTCATCATATGGATTACTCAACGCCTAAAACGGTGCAGTCCTATTCATAGCTATATTCTAATCCCCCAATGGCTACTTGAACGTCGTCGCTAAGCTAATGTGCCTTCTACTACTGCTGTTCCCTTGAGTATTCCCAAAATTACTTGGACTAGCAAACATAGGGCTTTCTCCATTACCACAAACTGGACTTATCACCGCACCAATGTGCTTTTCACTAGCAATCACATCGTCTAATTTCAGCATACCAACTTCATCTTTGCCTTTCCCAGCTAAGGTAATAACTAGATTCTTCGTAGTCTTCTTACTTTGATTAGGATTGGTATCTTCAAATATCGAACTATTCGCTACATTTCCTTCTTCTCTAGGACCTAATTTCTACCTATTCAACGCTTTAACGTTCTTTTTATTGAAATTCTCCGCGCGAACATCCTTCTTCTCACCTTGTTTGTTACTCTCATCGGATAATACATCTTCCAATTCATTTTAATTTCCAGAAAATACTCCCCTGAATGACCCAAGCATATCAGCTTAAGTATTCATTGTACCTTGGGTATTCAATGTCATCGCTCCTTAAGTACTCAAAGTCCCTGTAGCTGTAGCACTACGGTTTAAACCTTGATTAAAAGATAGAAAACCACAATTACGATTTACCTAATTCTGTATTAATCTTACTTTTAATGGACGATCCAGCTGGATTCCGCTTGTTCTTGAGACGTTGCAGCTGCTGTAGATTATTCTGTTTTTCTACTTCTTCTTTTTGCATTTATTATCCTGTTGAAATCTTCCTTTTCTTTTCCTTTTTCTTCTTTTCCAGTTGTTCTTTTCTTTGATCGACTTCTTACTCAAAATCTTTACCACCAGTCAGCAGCTTAAAATAAGTCGATGATACCTTCGACACGAATTATGGCAGATTCACAGCTGGTAGGACTTTCTACTCTTCCAATATGAACTTCGATTTGTATGCCATACGTACTTTCTTTGGTTTTTGTTGTTCTTCCTCTTTATGATTGTCTTAACCATCTGCTGGTTCACCATTACCTCCAACATGATTATCCTTGTTGTGTTAACCATCATGATCATCTTCCTGCTGTTGATGCTAATTCTGCTATCCTCCAAGCTATTCCATATCCTTTCCTATCGCTTCTAAATCCTCTTCATCGAACTCGAACATGATCAGCTTCACAAATTGTCTATTCCCCAAAAGGAACATTTCAAAAAAATCCAATATCTATTTTTTCTTTCCCAAAAAAGCCCCTATTCTTCTTACACAATTTTCTTTCTGAACAGCACATAGTATGAGAACTACACAGCAAATCCAATCGATATCTAGATGACTATGTGGTACAAATAGTCTCTCGATGCTACTAAGTTGTTTTGTTCAGCCGCTATGTCTGCATCTGTCTTATTGTAGGTATCTCTAGTATCATCGATGTCTGCCAATACGACGCAGTACTGTAGCACAGTGTAGCAGGAATTTGCAGATATTAAACCCATGATTAAGAAGAACCAAATTAACCCTATGACTATTTTAAGAAAATAATTAAAAAAATATCCTAGAATTAACTAAAAATATTGGTTTATTTTACTTTCAATCATCTCCTTAGGCGATCCTGCACAGTAATCGCACACCTTCACCACCATCAACAGGAATATTACCAACGTTACGCCAACAAAAACACAGAAGAACACCCAAAACACCCAGAAGACTTCACCCCAGCTCCAATTTATCCATCCTTCCGATTTCAAGCTGTAGAACAGAGCTTAGGTTACTATGTAAATCCTAAACACCCAGTTGTTCTACAATAATCAAAAGAACAAATTAACCTTCTAACCAAGGACGCATAACAATCCTTAATTCTCCTTACGATGATGAAGTAAAACGAATTAGTTTGCTGCTATGCCTCCAGCACCTGAATAGACTCTAAAACTCCAGTTTCTTCTTCTTATTCTTGTTATCCAAGGCGTGATTTTGCACGATGACAGAGGATTCTTAGGATAATGTGGATCCCAAAGTAGCTGAATGCGATAATTGATGGAGCTACCATCGTGGATATTTGCTTTTCTTCATAGAGAACAATGCAGAGTTTAAAGAAAAAACCCACAAGACAATCGAGTATCTCCAGCTTGATTCTGCGCTTTAGTAGCTAGTGACTAGAAGGAGTAGAAAGAAGAAAAGACAAAGACACACATGAATAAAGCAAACAGGATGCTTAGAATGTTTTTAAACTAATAAGTGTTACGCTGGAAGATAATTCTAGACATTCTTCTTGATATTTCTTAAAAACACAACTTGCTTGTAGAGCTCCTGAATGTCAAACAGCCAGAGGAAGCATATCAGATACAAGTATGAAATATTAGCCGCTTAGATCAATATCACGAGCAGGAGAAACACATTGAAATATGCATTGTTAATGTTGATGTTTCGGACGATCTCCCCGCAGCTCTTGGACAGCTACTCGAAGATCTACTTTCGGTTCTTCATTTGGTTCCCAGAATTAATATTGTGGACATTGATGTTGGAGTTGATTTGATGGTCTTCTTCCATTTTGTTGTTTATTTGAGGTGTCTTGCTGAACAGAAGTTATCTCTCTCACTCTCTCACTATCACTCAATCACAATATCTCTCTTTCTTTGAATAATCAACTATTGTTTTCTCAGTGATTTACTCTCAAACTGCCAAGAAACATAATTATTAGCAGTGATATCTCCCCCAAAAATATTGTTCTTGATGGTAAGAATTACTCTTTGTTTTATCAAGAACTGTTCGATTGGGGGGATTATTCCACATTCAAATAATCCCTTCCTCCTAACTTTTTCAGACAATCTCTCTTTATCAGACAGTTATTTCATCTGGTTCTTTCTCCCTTTGAATGGACTGCTTTAAACCTTTTGATTAAAGGAAATAACTTCTCCTTGATCATTAATCGAATAAATTTGACTACTGTCACACGAAAAATCCCAAGCAGCAAGCAATCGAGAGGCTTTCGATAAATAGTAAGATAATGATTTGGGGGGAGAGAAGGGGGAGGATAAGAAGATTAAAAAGTTTATTTAGAAAATTTTTAGGTAAACAAAATATGGTAGAATGATGATTCTTATTTTGTGAAAGTGAGAAGATATTCCTAGTCTCAAGTACAAAATTAGGAAATACAGCAAGCTCAGGAAATAATTAGATTAGGGGGATGTTTTCTAATAAAGATAGACCCCTCATAATTCACTACAAAATCCTTGATTTAAGTATTTTTTATATTATTTTTTATTATTTAGGACTAGTATTTTTGTGGTAATTAGAGCATCAAAAGAATTACTAGCCTCAGATTGGATTGGATTTGATTTGATTTTATAAATCATAATAAATCAACTCTGTTTCCCTCCTTTTTCCGCTTCGATCTGTTGAGTTTCATGGTTTATCTAACCATAGGGATGACTGAAGTGGTAATAACTTGATAATATTTTTATGCACTCTTGAATTTGTTAAATCTGAGCAAATATTAGGGAAGAGTCATTTGATAATTTTTGTTGGCAAAAATATTTTCGCCCAAAATATCTAACTTCGATGAATCTCAAAGTATTTGAAAGATTTATTGTATTCTGTCATGTCTTCTACTAATACTTTAAGTTCTAATGAGAGATTTCAAACATTCCTGAGCAATAAATAACTGTGTCAATATTGTCTATCTCTGCCTTATTTTTACCTTTTGCATCTTTTTCTCTAAAAGAAATCAGCCCAAAAAACCATTCATCTTCAAAAAATAGTTATCATTATATTTATGAACTATTAAAACTCTCATTTCAGAAGGAAATACCTATCTATTTGTTAGTTCTCCTGGGCGTCCTTCTCCTTGGAAGTATTTCCATGAAATCAACCTAAAAAATTAATAAAGATACACGAATTGACTATTCCAGAGATATTTCCCCTTAATTAATAATATTACTTTGGGCAAACAAAATTAGAAAAAAAAATAAGAAATTAATCTAAAAATATCTTTTAACACACTCTTCATCGCTCTGTTATCCTATCTATGAGCTGGATGTACCTGCATCGATTTAAGCTGCTAGGAGGTGCTATTCTCATGTCTCCTGCTGCGCTTCTCTTCGGAGGAGGGTTCTATTATTTCCCTGATCTTCGCAGTAATCCTCATCAAATGACTATCTCACTGATTAGAACCTTACGAGTGGCTGTGGCGGGAGTTAGAATGGCTGCCATCTACAAGAAGGTAGGTAGATTTTCTCAGGCAAATAAGGTAATATTTGTTATTTCTTAATGAACAGGAAGACAATCGCCCAATCGAAGACAAACACGAAGAAGCTTCCCTTGTATTAAGAGAGTCTTTCGTCAAAAATGCAGGACTCTATCTGAAATTTGCTCAGTTACTGTCGTCGGTACAGAGAATACAAACAGACACAATGAAAGAATATAATAATCTTTTCTAACTTTCTTCCTTTTACAGCTAGACGTAATCGTACCTGAAGAGTATCGTCACAATTTTGAGCCACTTTGTCATGAATGTCCTGAGAATACCTTCCAGAATGTCAAATCTTCGATTGAGACATCATTGGGAAAGCCAATAGATGAAATATTCTCTAAATTCAACCCAAAGCCAATGAAATCAGCATCGATTGCATAAGTCCATGAAGCAGTGTTGAAATCTACAGGGGAGAAAGTCGCCGTGAAAGTTAAACATGATTGGCTGCAATAACACCATCGAGGAGATCTGAAAGTCATCTCCTTGTTTGTAGATGTTGGAGAGAGATTCTTCCCAGAGTTCAAATTCAAATGGTTCGCAGATGAAATCAGTAAGTTTTCGGTTTAGAGATATCTCCCTGTTTATTCTATTAATCGGCGCTTTTTTGAACAGATGAAGTTCTACCTCGAGAGCTGGATTTTCGCGAAGAAGTTCGTAATAGCGAGAAAGCCAGAGAACTTCTCAAGGAATATAAAAACGTGTATATTCCTAGGAATATATTTGAGTTCTGCAGTGACAGAGTCATCACTATGGAGTTCATCGATGGGCTTCCAATCATGGACGTAGAAGCACTCAAAAGAAACAACTATGATCTCCCGCATATTGCTAAGTCTATCAGTGAAGCATTTTGTGCTATGATCTTCCGTTTTGGGTTTGTTCACAGTGACCCACATCAAGGGAATTTACTTATTCGAAAACAAAAGAATGGCTAGGATTAGGTGGTATTACTCGATCATGGATTGTATAAGAATTTAACGGATTCCTTTAGGTTAAGCTACAGTCGTTTATGGCTGGCGATTATCAAGTAATAAAAGGCTTAAATCGTATCTGCAAGTTGTGAACTAGGTGTGGCTAAAGAAAAAGCAAATGTATTTGCTTCGATGATAACTAGCAGGGAGTATGACGATATTATGAGTTAGTCTAAAGATATGAAAGATAGATTAAGGAGCCCTAAGACAGTAGAAGAAAGGAAATCAGTCGCAAGCATTGCTGCAAGACATCATAAAGAAATAATTTAGATATTACATGAAATGAATAGCGATTTGCTTCTGCTAATGAAAACAAATGACTTTCTTAGGACAATAGATAACAAACTAGGAAGCCCAGTCAACACATTTGAAATCACTGTAAGAATATAGATCAGTTTGGATTAATTTAAGAAAAATAATTTTGATAATTGTTTTTTGTCAAAAAAGTTGAAGTTTTGTTATGAAGAAATTGAAAAATCTTCCCCAAAGCGAACATTCTGGTCACATTTAGTACTACAACTCGATAGACTTTGGATTCAGATCAAACTAATGGCTTTCAAACAGTCCGTTGCTAGTGATAGTCTATGAATTATGTTCTTCAAATTCAATCAATAATATATTTTTGTTATTTTCAATATTCTTCCTTTCTTTTTGTTTTTTCATAATTAACATTTCTCTAAATTTATGCCAAATATTTAATATTTTTAATCACAAAAAAAACATTCAAATCATCTTAAAAAAGCCATTGATTTTGTTATTTTAACCACTGAATAGCCCAAAGCATCATAGAAAACAAAACAAAACCCTATTATTCTTCTTCTCTCTCTTTCTCTGATTTTTGTTCATTTCTTGCATTTTTCCTTCTTATAATTTCAATTCATCCCTCTTATGCCTGCTCAATAAAAGCAAACTTTGCTTTGATTGATTCTATGAAAATATTCACCATTTCATTGCCTTGCTCTTCGTTATGATCACTTTTCACTCCATTTCTAATCAGCACATCCTTTCTGTCAGCTTGCATTTCCAGTTTCTGAGACTCCAATAGAATGTACTACCCTTTTTATGCCAGAGTCATTTTAGAGTTCTTCTCTAGGAATCTCTACCAGTCAGGTAAGGAATAACTCCTTTGCCCATGCTATGCTCGGAGTTCTGAGAGATAATCTATTTTACTTGACATAAAACGAGTCGAATTATTCGTTCTTACCCCAGGCAAAAAACTAGAATTCTTACTAGAAAACAACAATCCTTCATCGGATGCATTCTTAGCAAGTCCTTTTCCTTTCTTTTATCCTGCTGAATCAGATACAGCTTCTAAAACTTTATCTCCCTTGGAATCCTTCGTTCCGTTAGCTTATCTCAAGATCGACAAGTACTTCTTCCCTAGTTTTCTAGAAAGTTATGTGTTTTCTTAGAGAATATATCTACCATTTCCTTTCGGAGTCAGAGTTTATGAACTAGAACCATGATTCTCAACTTCCTTTGCATTCTCTTCATTATTCAATGCAAAACTACTACTATCATTCCCACCATATACATCTAATCTCGGTCTTTTTTTCTTTTCCTTAAACCATCTATAATCTGGTTTATGCTGCTACCCCTCAATAGCTGCTTTGATTTAGGATACCTTCAATTAATCTACTTTCACCTCTACTTTATTAAGAATATTCTACTAAAATGCCTTTACTTTCTCTTAAAATTCATGCTGCTTTTTGACTTCTTCCAGAGAATCATTTATCAAACTCTTCTTTTCCTTGGAGACCTTCTTGTAGACCTCACTCACAAACGGACGCTCATATTTAAATATCTTCCGTAACTCTTCTGTTTAATGCTGCTCAGAGATTGCCTCTAGCTACAGTTTTACTTTCTTAGCATGCTCTTTGATGTCTTGCATAGTCAGAGGCTGATGTAAACTTCGAATCACAGCTAATGTTTGTTTCTTCTCCTCCAGAGTGATATTAGCTTCTTCTTTGCTTTTTTCAAGTAATTTTTCAAACAAAGGCTTAGAATCTAAAATCTTCTTGAGTTTTTCACGTTCTACTTTGAATTACTCATCTCTGTTAGCTGAATATTCACGTTATTCAGCTCGTTTCTTCTTCAATTCCTCTGCTTTCTCCTATTCCTTTTAGATTCTTTCTTCCTTTTCCTGAGCCTTTAATTCTTCATCAAGCAATCTGTTTTTCTCAGCCATTTCTTCAATCCTTTTGGCTCGTTTCTACTCCAACTCCTTTCTCTCCCTAGCCACTACCTTTAACTACTCCAACATCTTAGCCTTCTCCTCTTCACTTATCTTTTTCCCTTTATTATCTAAGAAAACACAACATCATTTAATTTACCAGAAAAAGAAAAAAAGAAGTAAACCCCAAAATCAACACATTTTTTACGCCTTTTGTGTAATTCCTTTGGATCGATTTCATTCTCGATAACACTGATGTCTTAGTCAATAAACAATAGTTTTTCCTCCAGTTATCTCTTGAGTTTCTGCCTCTCTTTGAGTTTTGTTTCTTTGATGTTTATTTCGAATGTCTCTGATATTTTCAGCATAATCTAAGCTGCAAGTACATCCGCATCTTTGCGCTTAACAAAAATAAAGGGAACCTTATTAGTATGTTTAAATCATAAACAAGAGTTAATTCTACCTCCCCAGAGATTGAGAGTTTATGATTAAGAATGTCTTTTTGAATTGACTCTACAGCCTAGCTACAAGTTTCCATGGATTCCTACATCATGAATACAATAAATGTTATGTGATCTTGTGAATGATAATTTCCTATGTATTGTTTGTTACTTTCTGACATTATTCCTCTCCTTCTTATAATTTCAGTTTCAGAGAGTTAAAATATTCTGTTTTCATCTCTTTTTCGCTTTTTGCTACATATTATTCTTCATTTTATTTACCCTTTTTATCCTTTTTCTCGCTATCAACCTTATCATCTTGGACCCTCTCCTTCAATTAATTAACTTGATTATTGTGCTTGGGAGTGCCATCATCTCCATTTTTTTTAGTATTACTATGTTTTTCTTGTTGCGTTTTAGCAGTAGAACTAACATCTTTTTTCTCTACTTTTTGTTATTTTCCAACATCTTTTGCTTCTTTTATCAGCGGCTCTTATGGTTGATCTTATTTCTATGCAGGTAGTTATGGCAACAGTTTAGTTTTAGGCTACTTCTACTATTGCTGCTATAGAGTAGACAATTCCTTTTGGGATGCTTCTCCTTGTTATTTCACTGAAATTTTAGGTTTAGCCTCTTTTGCTGGATTCAACAATTCTAATGGTAGAGGTTAATTTAGTGAGTTCACAAACTGCGGCTAAGCAGAATCATTATGCAATTCCATCTTCAAGAACTAAACTGTTTCAACCTTCTAAAATAACTGTTTTTGTCTTTAAATTCTTCCTTAGTTCTCTCGAAATTATTCTTCAAATAAATGCAAAACTAAGTCCCACTCGGCTTCTACCCAGTTGACTAATTTATGTTATTAATTAATTAATTTCTTTATTAATTTTTTTAGTTCTCAAAATATTTTCTTTTTTTGGTTGTTCAAAGTTGAAATCCTTTTTTTTCTTCAGCTTCTTAGGTAAAAAAAAAATACACCCTGCTAACATCTGAAAATAATTACTTTTTTCCTATTGAATCTTGTATGAAAAGATATCTTAATGAAATTTTTCTATTTTACTTCTACTTATTAATGGTTTGAAACCTAGTACATTCCTCATAAGCTAAGAAGCTGATGAAAAAGAAAGAAATTAACTCAGCAAATCCACTTATCAGCCAAAGATAAAGAAAATAAGAAATATCAAAAAAATAATAGCTAAAACAATAAACTACTCCCCTTTCTCTCTTATTTTCTTTTTCTTCCTTTCCCTCAATAATATTTCTTTCTATTGTCTTCCTCAGATCAAATAGCCAATAATAATCATAATAAAAACTTCAAAACTTTTATTAATCATGCCAGACGATACTAATCACTCAAGTACTCCTCTGCTTTCAGAAAAGCAGACACACTACTCATAACCACATCCTCAAACCACTGCAGCAGACAGTGAAAATTCCCACTTCAGAAAGCACCAAAACAACAACAACATTCAAGGCACAGATATTGAATAGAATTCCTTAAACTCTTCCCTTAAAATTGAAGATCAATATGTTCAGCTCTAGTAAACCCCTGACTAAAACGAATCAGTGTCTCAACTCGCTAACTAAATCGATTTTTTAGAGAGTCCCTTCAAGCGATACAACAAAGTTATCCACGAATATAACAACCCTATCAACACAATCAACAACATTTCCCTTTAGCCCTTAGCAGATTCTTAGTTTTTCGCATTCATCTACAAGCTATTCCTGAAACCTTCCAATAAGGTTTTCTTAATCCCATTCTTCCTAGTAGCTTCAGGGTTAAATATTCTGATGTTCTTCGTTCTATTATCTGCATATATTATCTATATCCTGCGAGCTAAGACGTTTGACAAAAACGATAAAAAAATCTCTGATCCATTTCTCAAGATGATTTTCAGTGAAGAAATCTGCCAGACTCTCAGCACGCACACTCACTACTTTCGTATCGATGTCAATGGTATACAAAAATATGCTCACAACAGAAATCATTCTCATCAGACAATTATTTCTTTTATTAAATAGTTTTATTAATCATCTATTTTTCAATTCCTTTTTTCTTTGCTTGCTTGTAAAGAAATGGGCAACTTCTCATTCAACTTCGACACAATGAACTTCATCAAGGAGAAGATTGTCGACTCCGTCATCGAGTTTATGGTATACGATGTGGTGTTCTTCGAGAATTACGCGCAGTTTCATAAAGTGAAATTTAGATTCACAAGATGGATTCTTGGCTCCCTTTTGATGATCGGAATGAATGCACTTATGGTATTTGTTATTTATATCCTGTGGGTGAAGGACATTTATTGAGCGTCCTGAAGGAATGCAAGTGGATAATAGAGTTTAAATCACTTTATTCTAATATTATTCTAATTTTATTATTATTTTTGGTACGAATAATGAGAAGAAAATAATAAATAAATTAATACAACATAAAGCAGCAAGAAGATGACCTTAACTGATGGGTCTTCTCTACAACAATTTAAATATTTTAAATTATCCATTTTTAAAAGTTTTAGCTTTTTTTTCATATTTATCGGTCTCTTTTCGCGAAGAACTTCTGTGTTTTCTGATGTGATCAGCTAAGTTACCCTTTATTCAAATACTTGGTTGATGAAGCACGGATATTTTCTTGAAATGACCTTTTTTTCCTTAAAAATTCTCAAAAAATTCAGAATCTGCAGTAGTTCCAGTCTCCTCAACTCGTAGATTCTTAACTCTCCTAGCGATGGAATCCTTGAAAGGAAGTTGCTTATCTTATTCTTAAACCTAATAATTATTCTTCATTCTTGCGCTCTACGTTGACGAAGGTGCATGATCATATCCAGCAGCATTTCTTATATTACCCATATGACTTGAGAATATCCTCTCAAAAGCGGCAGATTTTCTAGTTCTTAAGTTTCTAACAATCGGGGCCTGCTAATTTTATAATTATTTTATTTCTTCATCCTATGAACGCTAGTTTTACTGTTGCCTCTATTTCTAGAGAAGAGCATGAAATCGCATTGAATTATCATGAATATTATTGTTTATCAAGCTCTCCCTACTGATGAACTAAGGAGCTTTAAAGAACACAATATTACTCTGAGACAAGTTATTCAAATGACTTTCATTCTACTCTCCCGCTAATTCCATTTAAAAATCACTAAATAATCCAGCGTCCTTATTAGCACCAGTGGTGCTTGTTTAGACATTTTTAATAATTTTAGCATGGTCATTTGCGCTGATGTTACTTTTAGTGCTTCTGCAGCTATCAATAAGTTAAAATCTTAGTTTAGATACTGTTTCAATGCTCTCTTTCATGATTCCTTTAATGTTGAATAATGAAGATGAAGAAGGGCCTTATAAAGATGATTATGACTATGACAACGGTGACGGAGAGTTAACTACCCCTCGTATGGATTTCTAAGGTACACCTGTTCGAAGCTACTGGTCAATTTGTTTAGATTTGCTTGAAAAGAGAAATCGTTGTTGTTATGGAGAGGTCACAACATTTATTTGGAGATTCGCAGGACTAGGCAATCCTAAGATTGATTTCTGATTGTATTGCGATTGAGGATCCTCTAAGAGTAAGCTCAGATTGCTTGTGAATGCCTCTGGAGTGGTTAACTGTGACTAAGAATAATAATCATTACTTTTTGGTGTTCTCTTCCTGTTCTCTCTGTGTCCTCGCCATTATCCTTCGAGTACTTTCCATTTTTTTGTTTGTTGTGATTAGTTTTGAGATTATTTCCCATTTAAATATTCTTAACTCGGTTTAGCAGTATTACTCCAAATGCTGTTATTTCTGCTGGTCGAATCCATACTTTAAACTTTCATATGGCCCATGTAGTTACCTTTCACTGGGTTTATTGAAAGAGCTGATACACTGAGACTATTGATTTTATGATTGGAATTGCCTATTTCATTTAATCTTTGCTTCAGAATCGAATCAGTATTTAATTCACATTTAGTAAGTTTCATCTCATCCTTTGTTCCCTTTGCTTGATTTAAATGCTGCTTCTCCTAAATCTCTCTCTTTTCTTCTTGCTTTGCTTGTTAAGTTTTCTAAAACTGAAGGTTCTAGAGGTAAAACTACCCAAAATTTAAGGAACTCTTAGGTTTTTCGTTGCATTCCATGGATTTCTCCAAATCATTAAAATCAAATTGAAGCATGGATGGTTTGTTAGAGTGATTTTGAGCGGAATTAGGTTAAAAGTAGTTTTAAGCGAAGAGAAGAGATAGATATTACTCTTGAACATCATCTGTGTAGAGTTACTCAAGAATAGTAGCTTAAGAATCAAAAAGTGAAGGATTAAAGAACGCTTCAAGGGAGCAGCTAGCATCCATACTATCGCAACAAGTCTAAGCTTCTTCTTCTGTTTGTTCATCTTCTCTAAAGTCATTTTATTCTTCATTCATTTTCTACTCTATGGAAAGAAATACGAAAAACAGAACCAAGCTTTGAGTTATTCTTCTAAAAGAACAAATGAATTTACAGAAAACATTGGGGGTAGATACAATGAGAGTGAGAGAATGAATTATTAAGAACTCAAACAGTAAAAAAAATAATAAGAAATCTCGATTATGGAGTCAATAAAGTTAATTGAAATATTTATTTTGTGTGAATTGAAAAAAAAGTAGACAATTATTGTTGCTGGATCTCTTATTTGAAGGATAGGAAGCTATTCTCCCAGGTAAGATGAAATGTGATGCTTTCTGAAATACAAACAAACAAAAATATCCAGTTCAAAAGAAATTAATCTCTCCCTCCTTGAAAAAGAAAAAAAATTATTAACATTCCGCTTTTTTGAGAATCTATTTAGTATTCAATTAAGATCCTTCAAATTCAACAATAACCTCTCTTTTTTCATTTTATCTCTGTTGGAAATTGGAAAAAACAAAAAAAAGGGTTTGGAGTTTCTAAATTTAACAACGTTACATTGCCTCACTTATATTGATGAAATTCATAATATTCGACCTTCCAAATACAAAGCTTTTCAACATAATCAAGTTAGACTCAAAGTAAAAAGTTTATATTTCCTTCAAAAAAGAAGCCTACGCTAATTTAGATTCCAAACAAGATTATTTTAGGGAGGTTGATAAAGATAAACAGTAGGTCTAAGCTATTTAATTTAATTAGAATCCAAGTGCTACTCTCCTTCGCTATCCTTGATCGAATTTTCATGAACAGACTCTTTTTAGTTTTTAAATCTAAGTAAATGGAGCAAAAATTCCAAGCTGAGATGAGATAGCAGTCTGTCAAAGTATTCGCCCACTTAATGCTATCGTATATCTTGCTAATTAGCATACCTGCAATAACAATGGCAATTGTTTAAAGTAGCCTCTCAGACATCGTAGTCTACTCAGCAGGGTTTCTATTAAGTTTATCTTGCTACTTTATTATCAACAGTAGGCTCTCTCGATTCGCTAATCTCATAGTTACAATGCTGAACTTCTTCGCTCAGATTCTCATGGGTGTCTAACTCCTCCTTGATTCCAAGCAAATGCAAGAAACAGATGAATTCTAGCTGTTCTACTTCGGTGCCACAACTGCATACTTGGATTTCACATTGGCCGTCCTCAGCAACAACTTTCTCCTAACCGCTGCGCATGTCCCGATATCTTGCATATGGTACGATTTAGCTTGTAAAACTCATTGAAAAAATCATCAGATTTATTAACATTAACACTTTCAAGAAAATAAGAATAATTTTTATGTTATTTTCCCCCCTTTTGCAGGTATTACTTTGTGGCTCGATCAAGCAGCATCTATGCTTACAAATACTCTTTTGGTGCATTCCATGCGTTCACATTGAATTTCTTTTATCTCATCCAACGTAATCGCAGGGAATTATTTTTACATAGAGAAAACGAAAAAGAGTGGGTGCAAGTCTTAAGAAAAGGTATCACTACTAGCTTGATTCTTGTGAAGTATAACCGAAAGGAGAATTTCATAGCTTTAGATTTGATCAACGATAACGCAAAGAAGGAGTTTTAAATAGCAGATTCAGACGGATTCAAAGAATTCTCCAGAAAAACTTAAGTCTTCGATAGCTTTAGAGAATCATCAAATCACCCATAACATAGTGATAGTGGTAATGGTTCGTTCTAAAAAAAAGTAGAATTCATTCATGTACTACCGTACAAGAACACACTAGAGAATAGAATCATAGATTTGATGAAATAAGCCTTAGAAAAATAAAAAAAATAAGTAATACCTTCTGCATAATAATCTAGGAGAATTTCAGGTACACATTCATTGAAAAACACCCCTCTATTTCATGCTAACTCGCTTCCTAAAAGTGAAAACAACAACAATCAGAAAGAGGATATGAATTCAACTTTCGATTGCTAACTTGAAGATACATTTTCTATTTTTTTTCAAAAATCTTCTGGTTATCCACAACAGCGACTGTTTCATATTAAGGCGTCTACATATCTGAACTAAGCTTAGCTGTATTGTTGCCTAGCTTTTCAATAAGAATCTAATGAGCAAAAAGCGAAAAACCTTGAGAAAATCAATAAGAATATTGAAAAAAAGTGCTCTTCTTTATGCTAATTTATTGGTAACAAATAAATGAAAATATCTTCAATTTCAGCAAGAATTATCTTAGAAAACATGCAAAATAACTCTTTCATTATCTTTATAAAATCTTAGGTCAAAAGTTGCAGAACATTCTTCTGAATAATAAAAATACTGAGATCATCCACGCAAGTGTTGCAAGATGTTACAATATCATGTATAATTTTCGTCAGCACATACTTTTTATTTAAAATGTAAGATAAGCCTAAGATAACAATCAGTCTAAGCATGTCTAGTTAAATCTTGGGACTATTTAGCATAGGCTAAAATAAAGCTTTGCAGATTCAAAGAGTATACTTGAATTAGTTTTTTAATATGAAAATTGCCAAGCAGAATCAGACATATCCACAAACAGCAATAAACTCCTTCAGATTTTTATGAATCTTGTAGATAATTCACTCAAAAATACATTCAATTCCTTTAAAAATAGAATTCAAATGGAAAAACCAAATAATAAATATCCATATTCACTGAATAAAATAGCTCTAACACCTCAGATAACAAGTACTTCTAGACTTAGTATTATACAGTCAACCCCTTTTATAGATTACTCTAGAAGAGATTATTAGTAAGGCTATTTTGAGTTACAAATTAAAGAAAATGAATTCGCTGATAATTCCTCCTCAAATTTAAGTAGCAATAATTAAGATCTTTTGGGGGTTCATAAATACTAAGAATCTAAATAAGCTAAGGAATAACTGATTCCCTTGGTATCAATAGATAGAACTTTGGAAATTTAACCCTAAGAAAAAGTCAATGTTTAGAATAAAAACAGGACTCATTCTACAAATGAAATTTATGAGAAACATTTATTGAAAGCTTAAAATATTTTCCAGAAGAAACAAAAAGTACGGATAACATTTGAGTTAATAGAAGGAGAAGAGCCCATTTCTAATATTTTTAAGGTCTCTGTGGCAGACTAAGGATACGGAATGAGTCAGTAAAGAATATACAAGATACTGGAAATCTTGAGCACTCCTGATCCAATCTATAATCCAAACTACAAGAGCTTCAAGAATCTCGGCTGGAAAGTGAATTATCGGCTAATAGGAGCGATTGGACCATTTCATAATTTTTATGTGCGCTCAGAGGAAAATAGAGTAATAGGAAAAAGAAAGAAATAGAGATTTATAATTTAATTTTAAAAAATATGAGTGATTTTGACATTATTTTGTTTCAACAAAGGGATTGGAGTTTCACTTTTACATTTATTAGAACCTAAAAATTCTAAGCCACTAAAATTACAGCAAATCCAAATCTCCAACGTTTCGGAATATCGCCTTTGAATTTGCCTTAGCCAATTCTCAGTAGAACTACTTTCATGTGAAAAATCTAGAGGAAATTCAAGGAAAAATAACTTATCCAATGAATCAAAGCAAGCTACAACAAAAAGAGAATAACTTTAATGGCTAAAATGATGCTAAAAGCAACGGTATTCCTCCATCTCGCATGAGTATTGAAGCCAAAACTGAGCTGCAGTTTTAGCACAACAATATCAGTTTAGCTGAAGAATCTTCAAATGACTCACAATACATAAATAATTCCTCATTTCTTGATGAAAAAACTCCTAAAATCAATGTTTGCTAATCCAAAACATTAACTTTCTTTCCAGGGGATTCAGATGAAAAGAACGAGAATTAAGTCTTCTAAACTCCATGCAATACTGCAGAAGGTCATTTCATTAATAGAATGAGTAGAAAAATAAACTCAAACGATTGTTAAAAAAGCCTTAAGGAGTTAAAATAATGTAAAATCTGATAAAAAAAGAAGTAGAAATTTCATATTTTTTTAAAACAATCTGTATTACTCTTTGGGTTCCTGTAAAAATACTGTAAATGAAAAAATAGAAATTTTTTAGGGCAGATAACTAAATAATGGGGGAGAGGAGGGACAATCACTGAAAGAGGATTTTAAGAGGTGAAGTAGAGGCTGATTGATTCTGCTGCTGTAGGATTTGTTAAATACCAGCATTATCATTCGTATGTCTATCTTTAGCTTGAAGATCTTAACCGAAATAATTATTAGATTTTTTTCCAGATATCATACCATTCAGTGGCTCATTCAAGTTTTAAATAGACAAATTTACTCTTTTTGGAGGTAATTACTATTAATAATTAAGAATCTTATTAGTCGCTACATTATTGTAGTTATTCCCTCGATGCATTAATAATTATTTCTCTTCCAATTAATTCTTTTTAAATCTCTAGATCTGATGGCTTGTTTAGAATCGAATTAAACCATTTATGTCCTATAAAAAAGCATCAGGTGTTTCCTACGAAGAATTGTCTTTATGAATAGACTAACTGATTTTTTTATTCTTAGGAGCCAATAAATAAGACGTGCTATTACTAAAGTAAAGATGTTCAGGGTCAGGGGATATATTTTTATGTGTTTTAACATTATTCTCTTTACTTTCTACTCCTTCTCCTTTTCTTTAATTTTTTACATCTTTACTTATTGTATCTTCTATGTGTTTCTGAGGATTACTTGGTGGTGATGTTGGCAATGATTAATACTACTTCAACTACATTACATCATTCTATTATTTATTCATCTGGTTTTTTGTATTATTAGTATTATCTTTATTCATGAAAGTGACATTGATTTCTGCAGATATGTGCTTCTTATGTAGATTTCTAGAACTAAGCCGATATGCTACAATTTTACTTCCATCGTGATTCTCATGATTATTCGGAGATTCAACTTTCGAAGAAGATGCTAACTGTACTTATTTAGTAGATTTAGAAACAGTCATTTAATGTGAATTGCTTGGATATTGCTTCAAAGGGAAATAATTACTATTATTCTTGCTGTTACTGCTACTACTTCGGCAATTTCCGTTTCTTTCTTGCTGTGAACTATTCTTTTACTATTGAATTTACACTAATTTAAAATAATAATCATCATAACACCCTGATAACTCTTTCTTTTTCTCTTTCTCATCTTTTTCTTCCTTATCTTCCAGACAAAGCTATGTCTGCACATCATTTGGACCGACATGCATCACCTCTTCCTCTAAACTGTTCTGCATATTTTTCTATATTGCTGAACAGTACTTCTATCTTCGTAATGCACTGATTCTCTTCTCAGTCTCTTAATCTTTCTCTCTACGTTTAATACTTTCTTTTTCTTTGTCTCGTTTCTCTTACCAAGACACTGCTTTTTCTTTGAGAGCTTCAATCTTTGCATCCACCTTCTATCTTTAGTGTGCTGAAAGTATGTAATTCAAAGTCTACTAGCATTGCAACTTTAACTGGATTTATCCAGATCCATGCAAAACTTATGAATCTTTAATATTTTTATCTTCAAATAATGATTCTCCTTAGATTTAACTGTTCTTCAAGGAGTTTTCATTATTCTTCCCAGTGTGAGGTCGACGGACTAGCATAAAATCACACCAGGAGTTGTTTCGGTGTCTGTCGTTTCGCTGGACCTTCTGTTGGATTAGCTTATTTGAAAACAACACATGTTCTAAGGCTTTCTATTGATTTGAAAGAGGTTTTTCTTTATCAAGATTCACTGATTACTAAATTTCATTAGTCGGTTAAGTAGTTATCCCTCCTGTTGCAGCTGCTACTGGTGATTTCTTTATGCTCATGTTGTTGGATATGTCAAGATGATTTTCAGCAGGTAAGGAAAGATTAGTAAAATTTATAAGTTTAGAAGATTTTTTAGAGTTATTTAACTCAACTGTATTATATTGATGTTGTTGTTAGCGCTAAGATTTGACAAAACCAGATAATGATTGAGAATAAGAGAGTGGGACTTAATAAGAAGTCGAAATGTAATTTTACGGTAAGGTTTTAACTGTTTCTAAAGGCTTTGATTTCTATGGGTTGTAAATTAAGTTTCCAGAATAATAACATGAAGAAGGAGATACTAACTACGCTGGTTATTTGGATGAGGATAATTATGACGGTTATTACTACATTTACTGCTTATTTGTAGATGAAAACAATGAATATTTTCTGCTACCATAAATCTAATCTATTTCTTTATTTAAATGTGGTTTGAGTCTAATTTCTTCTTCCTCATCTTCCAAATCTTGATCTCTATCATGATAGCATTCTTCTTCTTTTTCCTCTTACCCTTTAGAATTTGTATTTCTCAATACATTATTTGAGCTTGCTTCCGTTTCTTCTTTGTTATCTTAAAAGCTCGAATACCCGCCAGAACTCTCCCCTTAGAAGGTCTCCTTTCCATCTTTCCTTGCTACTGAAAATATCCGCTGGATTGTTCTTCTTCCTTGACTTTCAACTTTCGACCATCTTCCGTTCGATCTCATAAACTAAATCCCAAAAGAATGCTCTTGGGTTATTATTATTTTTTTTTCTTGATTCTTTGTACGTTCTCTCCCTAATTCCACCTATCTTTTTTATAAATGAGTTGATATTTTTCTACCCTCCCCTCCCAAGATCACTCCTTAGTTGCATTATCATAGGTTTCATCTAATAATCCTCAATCCCCTTCTAATATTGCTAATTTCAGCTTTACTTATGATAGTCCATAGATTTTGCACTTTCTTGCCCGTGAATTAACAAAACTAAATTATTACATTCTCAACTGTGTATGCTGCAATTTAGATTTATAAATTACTTTTACTGCTCTATTTTTTCTTCCTTTTTTGCTCTATTTTATCTTTCTTTATGCTCTATTTCATCTTCCTTTATACTCTATTTCTTCTTCCTTTATGCATATTCACAGTCAGGAGAATAATTTCAAACAAATCCTTACTGGGTTTGTTTTTTTGTTAAAATGGCTTAATCACAAACAAACAAAATAAAAATAGAAGAAACATCACTTTTCCTCTTTTCTGTATTGCTGAATCGATTTAAATCACCCACACTCCTTGAGAGAGGGGGTAATTAATTCGTTCGGAGAATCAAAAATAATTGTCTGGAAAAATAAACATAAACAAAATTTTTAAAAACACATACTATAAAAAAGGTTCTACTAAAAACAAAACAAAAGCTAATTTTAATTTTAAACATAAAATATGCAAACAGTTGAGAGCGTGCTAATTCTCCGTGAAGGTGAGAAATTCGTGCTATTTGAGTATGGCAAAGATTGTCTCTTAGGATTGCCAAGAGAGACAGTAATAGATGAGGTTGATAGCGGGTCATCGATTCTAGCCATGGCTAGACATGTTGTGTCTAAAATTAGCTCAGAGTTTGAAGTGCAGTATCTTCAAATAAAAGATGAAAAACCAGAAAACTAATAACTGAATTCATCAAGAAAACCTGCATTCGTTGGTATGGAGAATTTATATGATCTATGGATGAACATCAATTACAACTTGTGGTGTGATGAACTATGCAATTTCGATTTTCGCATCGAAGAGTAGAAGGAGAGGGACTAGTCATCAGATGCATAGGGTGGAAGCCCCTATTCTTCTCCTTTTAAAGTCTCTTACTTCTTCAAGACCCTCTAAGATTTCCGTTCCTTCAGTGCTCGTATGAACTCCCTTTCAGTCAAGGTACATCTCCTGTCACTAGACGAAATCAATGCTTCCAATTATATTGATCCCGTTACTCAAAAGTTATTCTCAAATCTAGACAAACTAAGTGCTCTGCTTTCTCCTAAGAAATGCACTCAAAAAGTTATTTTTGTTCTCAATAATATCAGCTTCGGTGAATTTATGATTAAATCACTTTCTGAAGGAACCCCTAGAATGCCTACAAAAGCACTATATCATGGAATATTTCGCTAAGACAACCAGCTTTGGACGACTTATAACTCAACTAATTTATCATAGGATTTACCTACATTTGAGATCCTTCAATCTAGCAACGTGATTGTTTTACCAGGGAGTTCCGCAAGTTCTTATGATGATCTCCCTTGGATACATCGCTACAAGGAATGGCTAAAAAACGCTTACAAGAGTCATCCTCATTTGCGTTTCTTGGGGATTTGTTTTGGAGAGTAAGTCTTAGCTGAGGCTCTAGGAGGGAAATGTGGTAAAATCCAAGAACGAAAATTATATCCTGGTTTCTACAATGTTAAAATCGATCCTATTCATTTCACAGAAGAGTTCTATGAGTTACCTTATATTAAACCGTTGAAGTTGAAGAAGTAGACATATTATATCAGCAAGGCTCACGGTGATGTTGTCGAAGAACTAAATGAACAGATATTCTAAGTTTACGGAAGCTCGGATAAATACAAAATAGAAATCTTCGGGGATAAGATAAATGCAGGTGATAGTACTGTTGCTTCAAGAGTCCTAAGTATCTAAGGGCACCCAGAGTATCACGGAAAATGGGCTATGAACAAGAACGCTCATTTTTATTCCTTGATTTCTAAGAAATCTTTGAGTCATTGCTTGGAGAAAGCTCATGAATAATACCAGCAAAACCCACCAGATAGCTGGGAAGTTTTCAGAGAAATCGCGAGGAGTTTTATCTCGTACGAGCATTCGGAGTGAAGAATAAATTGTTTGTCTAAAAATAATGTTCAATTATGTTTTTAACTGGGGGATATTATTAAATTTAAACAATTAATGAAAAATATGAATTTGTATTCTTATTTGTTTTGTTTTTTTAGCATTTAAAATGGCATTTTTATAATATTGAATAATAATTCTCTAGAGCCAGGGTCAATTATTCTAATCACTTCTCTCGTAATAGTAAATTTAATGTTGGAAAAAGCAAAAATGGATATGGTATTTTTAATAAATAAGCAATAAGCTTTTTTATTTCTAGAGATTTGATATCAAAATTATTAGCATATTTTGTAACAATGGCTATGTATATTAGGACCAAAGCAGAGAAGAGAGAGAAATAAAGGTAGAAAATAGCTGTAAATGAATGCTCAAGATGGGTAATGCTATCTCTCTATATTAAACACATTATTAATTCTGACAAGAAATAACTTTCCCTTAAATTAAGAATATCTTATAAAGTTTATCTTTCTGAATGAAGAACTTGGGGAAAAGGCAACTCAAATCTGATACCTACCTTGGGTGGAGTTTAAAATAAAATACTCATGATTCTTTCTAAGACGATGATACTTTCACACTAGCCAAAATTAGTTTAAAGCTTGCATTTCTCTCAAAAAGGAGGATAATTTCTGATGCCTTACGCTTAGACAGATTGAGAAATGGTTAATAAACTGCCAACTCAGCTAAGATCCTCACAAACACACAATTAAATAAACAAAAAATATTATCACTAACTAGCTCTTTTTTTCTCTAGAAAAAGAATATAAAGTCTTTGGTATTTCATACTTTTCCAAAAAATGTAAAAATAACGATTACTCCTTACTTCATTGGCCTTACTGTTAATGCTGCTACTTGGGAGTGTCTCATGTTAAAAAGAAACTCGCCTAGCTGAGACAGATACTGCAGATTCTGAAGTAGATACTACCGATAATGAAAACAACAACGATGATGATGATGATCTTGAACTCCTTCGAGAACATGGAGCACTTGTAGGTTCTTTCATATCCATTCTTGTTACTGAAATTGGTGATAAAACGTTCATTATCTCGGCAGTTTTAGCTACAAAATACTCCAAACTCTGGGTGTTCATTGGAGGATATGGTGCACTTTTCCTTATGACCTTCATCTCTTGTTTTATTGGAAATGTCTCTGATTATTTCCTCCCGGATTTCTACATTAAACTCATTGCTGCATTGCTATTCTTCGTCTTTGGTGGTAAAGCTATCTACGAAGTTATCACAAATAAAATCGAAAATGAAGATGACGAAATTGAAAATGATCTCAAAGCTCTGGAACATAAATTTGGCAATAATGATGACAATAGTCCTCCTGGTGCAGATGCTGAAAACAATCCCACAGGAAAAGACAAAGAAACAATCGAATTGGAAGAAAATCTTGTAAAGAAACAAGCAATTTAGAACAAAAAAAATGCCAAAAACAACGTCTCCTATATGATGGTCGCTGGACAGTGTTTCGCGTAGAATTTCCTTGGAGAATGGGGAGATAGATCATAGCTCTCAACAATTGCTATGAGTGCCTCGTTTAGTTTTTGGAAAGTCTTCTTTGGTTCAGCTGTTGGACATGCAGTCTGCACATATCTTGCAGTAACAGGAGGGAGGATGTTAGCTGAAAAAATTTCAGAGAGAACTCTCGCCTTAGCTGGAGGGATTCTATTTGTGCTCTACGGCATAGCAACGCTTATTTCCATGAGCTGAAGAGAGATTTAACTAGCGATGAGGGCTTTTTATATTCTCACTTAGCACTATTCAAAAAATCATTTATTTGTTCATTTTCATTTATTGTTCTTTGGAAAAAACCATTCCAAAACCAATACTTACTTTTCAAGAAATGAATTACCCAAATTGTTAAAATTTTCCAATCAAAGAACTTATTGGATATGATATTTATTTAAAATTACAGTTAACTTTGGATTCATAAATCTTAGTATTCTTCTTCTTTTTGAATAATTTATTGTCAATCTTAATCATCCTCTCTCTACCCTTTATTCCATTTTCTCTCCAAGACCTTCATCCTCATTTACCATTTTTTTTTAACTTAAATTTGCATTCTCAATTAAAAACAACCCTATCTCAAGCCTACTATTTTTATTTATTTCCCAACAACCTCTCAAATCTTGATTTTATCATTATATTTTGAATGGATCCTTTTTGTTCCATATTCCTTCTTTTGTTCTACGGCCGTGCTCAGTTACATAGAGTTTTGAGGATTCAGGTAAAAAATGGCATTCTTTGTTTAAACGATCCTAACAATCCCCGATGGCTTACAAAATTCTTGTTTATTGGGAATAAAAATATTCCTAGGCATTCTTTCTAACAAGACCTGATAAGCGCAAACATCTTGCAGGGTTTTATGAAAAATTCTGCATTTTTTTTAAACAATGTGCTTCCATATTTAGTGAGTAATTTAGAATGGAAGAGATCATACAAATTGAATAAGAAAAAATATCAGATTTAAAGGAAAGCTTTTTGGTTTGCTATCAGATTAAATTTAATGTTATTGTTAATATAAAAAAATAGCAATAATACAATCTTTAGATATTAAAAAACTAAAATTTTAAGAATTAATATTTATTTCTCAATAGTAAAATAGCATTTATGTTCATATGGACTCTATTTTTCATTGCTTTTAGGTATCCTATGATTCTAATCGGCGCTTCATAATTAAAAGTTGTAGTTAAAGGTTAATGATTAATCTCCACTCCCCTCCCACCCACTCCTCCAAATGAAAAAACAATTAGAAATGCTTATTCTCTAAAGTCGGAACTTAAAGATCTTACTTAAAAAATGAGATAATAATGGAGAAGAGATTCGTATTCACTTTTTTAAACAATGCCATTTTTTGTGTTTTTGTTCACCCTCAATAATTCAAAAATAGTTGAATATTTATCTAAAAGAAAAAGAAAACCAAATTAATTTTGTTTAATTTGTCTTTACGTCACTGCTTTTTTCCCCCAATTTCAATGCAATTCACTTGTAATCTATTTCGAATTTGTTAAAAGTCTATAAAAAAACTAAAAGGATTTTTAGTTGGATGATTCTTCAAAACAAAAAAACTCAGCAAATATATTTTCCTTTTTTTATTTACTCTTTAACTCATGAAATTAATTTTAATAAGCTAAGACACCTTAAGCGAGTCGAAAAAACCTTAAAGCAGGCTTACACTGAGATCAATTTTTGTTAAATTATGCCTCAAATATTTTTAAATTCTTCAGAATTTTTGAAACAATCTATTCTTTGTGGTTTTTTGAATATCTTAGACCTAATTTATACTAAATAAAAATTGCACTAAATTCCTGTGGGTAATAAATTATCTCTTAAACTTTGATCTTCTCTTTGTGTGGATTAGGGAAATCCTAGAATATTTTTAAAGAACTAGAAGACAATCACAATTACTTTTATGTGAAGTATTTTGACTCTGAAATCACAAAAATACAAATTAAAATCGCTTTTCATTTTGGAAATTACATAATAGACTAATTCTGTTGTTTTGGGGACCTCTCATATTAAATAACCATATTTATCTTCTTCTTACAACTAACTACTACCAATGACAACGGTAGGGATACTTCTCCTAACCTTGCTGCTGCTTGTGGAAGTGTGCAAGGCTAAGATCACGCCAACTCGCTTGAGAGCCCTTGACTCACTGCAAGGGCGTGCTTCGTTTTACGAATTCAGCTTTGTGAGTTCTTTGGAGACTTCCATCAATACTAATGGAGTAACAGGTGGAGTTTTGATAACATTCCCGCCAGAGATCCCTGGTTCACTGATGAAACTGCCAGTGCAATGTTATCACTTTTATTCTCAAGTTCCTTGTTAGTATAATCCATCGACAAGAAACCTGAATGTCTCTGTAAGTCATATCTTCTCTGGTAAACAAGTTGTCACAGTTGGGCTTGTACAAAATCCAACAATTAGAACTGCTACAGCTTCTTTTAAGGTGTGCTTGCTCTACAATGATTACCCTGTAGCATGCGATTAATCGTTTGGAAACATGAGATTTTCAGCAACGGCAAGTAAGATCTTTGTTTTTTAATTAAAATCCTGATTTTTTATGATTTTGCTTATTGAAATCAAATAGAAAGCATGAAGAGTGGTCTTGTGAATTCGATGAGTAGCCTTACTGTTGCCCAAGGCAGCTCGTGGCTTTTTTCATTTGCGACTACAGACACATATTCAGCAAATAAAATAGATATTAGAGTGAAATTTCCTAAGGAATTTACAACAAACAAAGCTGGATGCGAGATGATAGGGTCCTCAGCAAAAATAAACAGTGAAGTACTGTATGATTAAGCGTCGATAGAGTGCATATAAATCGGAATTTCTCTATCGAATCCACAGTAAATTAGGATTATCAACATGGTGAACCCCAATCACGAGATGCTGTTGGATGACTTCGCTATTCAGATCCTCGATACCTCCACGAAGTCATTGCTGGAGGAGCTCTCTTTTTTTTCAGGGCTGGCTATCCTTCCAGGGAATATTGAAATCTCCTTCCAACGAGACAATAACTTCAAGTACGCTAACGTGTCTTATACGTTTTATTTGACACCTTAAACACCCCTGGATAATACTAGCTATTTAGAACTCCGATTTGGACCAGAATGGCTGCTTTACGAGAATAACTGCACTGTTCTCCGAGGGTTAGAAAGGCATTATGGTTAAAATGTAACTTGCAGCTTAGATACATCCAAGAACAGCTACATTCTATCTAACTTCAACGCTACCTCTTCAATCAACAGATAAATCGTACTCTCCATGAACATCCAATCTCCTTAATATTAAGGTAACCTAATTATTTACATGAAAATATGAATGTAATAATCATTTTTATTTTTGGATAAAGGTTCTTTTGGAATTTTTGCTACTTCCTTCTGCAAAAGTGGCTTCAGAATTGACAAAGGCAATACTTCTCTGGCAGTAAATTCAACTTGTAACTCAATTTTTTTTCATTTTTCCTCAACCTTAAATTATTTTTTTCATCACTAAAATTCCAATAATTCAAAAAACACTCTCAAACAATTCCTTTCTATGATATTTGACAATTTTTTATCTATCTTTTCTAGTCGGCAGCCTTGGCGAGTTTAAAGTCCATCCAATGCGTAAGCAAATTAAACTAAAAAACGGCTAAATAGGATCATTTGAGTTTACCTTCTTCCTGAAAACCCTTCTCCCCAGCACAAGTTACCGCACTAACGGCTATTTCGATATCAGTATTTCCCCTCCTCTGCTTCCTTATACTTTAGCCAACGATGGCATCCTCAAATGTTACTTCTCCTACAATGTGATTTCTGCTTAATGCACTGTCACAAATGACGCCACTTACACTTACATAATAGTCTACACTCCTGAAGAATACGACTACAAAGAATCAGAAATACCTGTGATTATCACCACTGAAGGAGCAGCACATGGTGACAATGGGTTCTTGATTCCAATCTATGTCCAGAGATACTTAATATCATTTAATATGAAGTATCTTTATTTACCATCGCCCTCAATAAATCTCAAAGAAGTCTACTTCCAAGAATGGATACCAGACTCCATAGAATTTGATGCAGCTACCATGAATGTAGTCACCACAGACACAAACGAGATGACACATTTCACGTATTTAGCATGATAGAATAATACAATTATTTTATTCACTGTCAACTTACATACATTTCATTTATTTCTCTTACTTAATTTTGATACTTATTTTTCACTTGTCCCTTAGTTTTATAATCCCATTCGGTCAGGCCTATATTGCAATGGCTTCTACTGCCGATTATGCCTTTAAGATCACCTTCTAAAGCGATTCTTCTGATCTAACAGTCCTTCCTTGGACACAACTCTCCACTCCAAACGCAAATGAACAAGTCAGCGTTGATGATGTACCTTGCTATATCAATAAAAATAACCCACCAGCATCTTCAAGATTCACTTGCTAGTTAGTCAGAAGTAAATCTGCTGATCCTTATATTATCACTTCCTTATTCGACCTTACATTTCTATCCAGTGTGATCGCTGGAAGCGATTTAATCCTAGAAATACCAGATATTAACAGTGTACCTGATTAAACAGGATATTCTACTTAAAAATCAGCTAAAGTTCGCTTAGCAATAGTTCAAATCACATACGGTATGATTGACTATTTCGTGGAAGTCTACTTCAAGTAATTCTCGTTTGTGATCACTGATGCTTTCTACATAACATCATACTAAACATAAAATATTGCTGTTTTCTCATCTAATCAGCACGTTGATAAACTCACAACACTTGAGTTTCTTTGGAAAAGTGCCTCTGACGCAGTAGACAATGTCATCTACGAAATCGATTAAACATGCTTCAATGACATAGGTACTTTATAGATCACATCAACTACATTTTTCTTTGCCAAATCAGCTTAGTATTATCTAGCTAAGCACACCCCAGTAGCTCCATTGACATTCTCAATCTCTGACAAACTTAACTCTTAAATCACAAACTGTCATTATTCTAAAACTTTCACATTCAAAGTCAGAGCTTTTAGCCTCCACAGAGTTGTCGATAAATACTCGTTTCTTTACTAAGTCGCTGCTAATAACATCCCCTAACTTGGACTAGTTTTTTAAATAGCTCCGAGTCCAGCTTAGAACATCAACTAACACCCCAGAATCAACGAAGAACATTAATTCTAGGTGTCATTTTCTTTAGCAACCTCTCTCTAAAAATACTCCTAAATAGTCTTAACTTTTTCATCCAATTTTAAAATTTAATAGCCCACACCTCATCCGCTGTTCTGTAAAATTCAAGGCCTCTCTCCAGCAGTTACAGGGCAATACATCGGATGTAAGACACAATCAGCCAGTAATTAATTAATCATAGATAATTTCGCGACCGTATCCCTCCCAGCGATCATCACAATCGACTTTCGGTTATTAATTCTCTCAGCTACTCCTGCCCCAAAAGTATCCATTGATACATATTATCTTATTACTACTGGAGTATCATCAACTCCAGCACTAGTTGACTATGTCCATGATGTGCTCCTACCTCCGCCTCTAGCGCTAACATCTAACTATGACACTTTCAACACTTTCACAGTTTCTTAGACGAACTATCGCTATGAAGATAGACCAGTTAACTTCGTTGGACCTATTTACTTCACTTTTGATCTGGACTATCTTCCTTCTGATCCGAGTAATCCCACATAACCAAAACAGCTAAGCACAATCACAGTAAATTACAAATTGCTAAAATTGTTGGAAATTATGTGATTATTTATCTTGGTAATTATTTTTTATTGTTGTCGTTAGATAAACTTCCCTGTGTAATATCGCTTCAAGAGATCATTAGGACCTAACATTATTCAGCCATTAAAATGTACACTGAATGACATAAGATTCCTCTGTTCTTATGCATTATCTCTAACTAATGAGTTGATCATAACAATCACTCTAAATGCGATAAATACTTCAAATGTTTTCTCTTAAAAAATCTCCCCAGACTTGAATGTGATGATTCTTTCCACTGAGTATGTCTCCCCAGATGAAGGGTTTGCTCATCCTTCGAATCCAGGTTTATATTGCTTTGAAGTCATCATGACAGATATCAACGGAAACACAGTTTAAAGCTCAAGGTACATGCAAATGAGAGGTGAAAAACTTCTGTTTTTTAGAGTCTCTCATGTCATCAGAAATCCATAAATGGACAATCTTTACACAATCACCTTTAGCACTAACACAATTGTGGTTCCTAGCTTCATTAATGGCGGGAGAATCGAATTCTGGTTTCCCGTATAAGACAATAAAGGAAACGCTCTGTTCGACCCATAACTCGGACATTCATACTAGACAGGCGATGTCATGGGTTGCAGGGTCTATTTCAATGGAATCTACGACACACCCACGAAATGCAGATTCATGAAAAGTGAAATCACTCCAAACCACGCGATTGTCGAATTAGTATCCTTCCCAGTGCTTGTTTCATCAACAGTTGTTCTCGTCTACATCACCAAGATCAAAAATCCATCATATTTCAATGATCCTCTCCCTTCTTCCAGTGAAATCATGGATGCCAATCTCAAAATCAATATCTTCAATATCGATACAACGATATCTTCTTCCCCATATTATTTTGACTATTTCAATATCTTCGAAGACTTACGATAAGCATCTGCCAATCCTTATTACGACCATACACTTGCATTGTAATCTGCAACTGTCTAAGCTGGACCCTGGTTCTTAAGTCCTAAACTGAATTCAGTTCTCCCTTCAATGTTTATCGATCTCGCAGGTAATGGAGGAACAACTGTCACAGCAACACCTACTTCAGATACATAATATTATGTGATCGAAATGCCTAACACTTCCCCTGATGTCTTCCAAGTCAGCTCGATAGTAAGCTGTCCAGCAGGATATTTTGATCTCTGCCTGGTGTTCCCAGATATAAATTGGATCATTGTTAAGTTTAAAGCTAGTTAAACATTCCTGTCTTCTCTCATCCAGCTTTAAGTTACAAGTAACATGACGATTCTCCTTACAAACATTCTTTTTACTTTTCCTTTTCTTTTTTTATTCATTTAATTCCCTCTTTCTTTTTAAGTTACATAACTCCCAGGGAGCACAAAAAGAACAAACATCCAATTCTACTGTCATATTTGGAACTCTCGCATGTATGAGCGTCTTGTCTATCAGTACATCAGTCCAGCTTAGCTCAAGAAACTCATGGGCAAGATGAAAAATGGATCGATTGTGGTCACCCAAAGCCCCTTGAAAATCCTCAACGACAGAACTTATCTTCCAGTTGTGCTCACAGTCGACATCGAGAGCAACCTTCCTACTCTCGGGGCTGTCTAAATCATCTTCGATCCAATCTACGTCCGACTCCATGCACACTGTAGAAGCTCTTTAACTAACTCAGCTTCATATTTGTTCACTTCTTCTGAGACAACCCTTCGGCCCAGTGGTAGTCTTGGATGTAGAGTTCAATCTGGTACATATACTCCTGCAACAAATCCTAACATAAACGACGTATATCCTACTACTTCAGGGACATATACCTCTTGGATACTTTCTGGATTTGCTGCCACAACATCTCCGATTACA
>Ga0302271_10000426_pt1 | contig 41356 bp, 12 predicted proteins | sample III_Bog_N1_1_FD_198767 | JGI IMG/M metagenome (GOLD analysis project Ga0302271, IMG submission 198767) | Peat permafrost microbial communities from Stordalen Mire near Abisko, Sweden - III_Bog_N1_1 | ecosystem: Environmental > Terrestrial > Soil > Wetlands > Peat | place: Sweden: Abisko...
CAACCCCTGTGTTTTTTATTTGGATTGATATTTTTCATAGAATTTTGAAATAAATCAAAACACCGTGATACCAACAAAAAGAAAAATGTTTGATATTTTTCACAGAATTTAGCATCCAAAAAGGGTTTTTCTTAAAAAAAAATATGTTGTTGATTCTGATTTTTGAAATAGTATTCTCAAGTTCTTCGCTTTCGATTAACATGAGATCTAAATCTGAAGATTGAAAAATCAACAAATCTTCTACATGATTATTGTTGTTTCAATCTATCTTCTAGATTAACTTTAACTTTTCCAGAAATATTGCACTGAAAACGAACGGCATAAAAAATATTTTTGTTTCTTTTTCAATGAGTTTAATTCTATGTTAAACAATCTTAAAGCTCTGTTTCAGAAATATCAAGAATCAAAGGCTAAGATTCTCTCTCCCTCTCTCAGTATTCTATTTCACCAGCAGCAGCAGCAGCAGCAACAGTAATAGTAATATCAACCCTATATCTGAGTAAAAATAACATTAAAAGTTAATACAAAAAAATTGTATTTTGTTGAACAAAAGACTGTTAAAAATGAAATGATGTTGTTAGTTTGATTAGTAATTTAACTTGTCTGGTGCATAAACTACCCAAGACTATATTTTATATTTCAAATAGATCTCTTTAATACTCCCAGCTACAGATTATTAAATGAAGAACATTAGGGGGTGAGATCGAATTAATTAATTCAAAAACAAAAGGAGGCAAGCAAACAGCGAATAGCAGATAACAAACAGACCCTGTTAAAATATATCAGGAAATGCATCTACGAAAAAGAGTGATGAATACGAGCGATAGTGAATAAACAAAAATAGTTTTTGAAGCCAGCCATGCTGTTTAAGTTTGGATTGATGAAACCACTCCCCTAAAATATTTTCGTGTGTTCTTATGATACTTGAGAAAGTATCATGGACATTCACATTGCTCCCATCTAAGCGCAAAGAATCTTTGAGTATCCATTTATGATGATGATGATGCCCAAAGAAGATCTTGAAGCTGTTCAGATCCCGAAAACATACAATATTATCAAAAACAATTATATAATTACACAGTTCGAACTATACACACACACCACACCAATACAACAACAATGCTCCTCTTTTTTCTCGTTTGAAAACATATGTATTCATCCACTATGGCTTCCTAAGGAAAAAGAGCCAAGAATACAAAATTCAAATAAAAAAAAATCAAATTAAATTAAAAATCAAAAGGAAAATTACAACTACCAAACTTAAGGGAAAAAATAGTGGAATTTAATGGAAGGAAATGGGTTTTTTTCTTTTTATTTAGACGGGGGGTTGATTGGGAGTGTATTAGGTTGAAAATAGTTAAAGGTAAAAAAGAATCAGCAATAAGCATAAGATTGATCTTTTGAATTTAAGGCTGAAGTGTGTTTTTTTTGGGAGAATTTTAACTACCTTTTTTTTATTCTAACGATTATGTAGTTAAATAAATAATAGGTAACTAAATAATCTTTAAAAACCTAATAGTTTCATCTGTGAGTCCCCAGATAATTCCTTTTCACCTGATAAGATAACATTTCCTAACGTAAATATGAATTTTTTGTTATTTAACTATTTTAGTGTAGGTACATCATCAGTAGATTATCAACTTACTTTATTTATTTTCAGTTGTTTTTAAACGAATAATGAAATTTGTGTGTTCCCTTTGAAATTAGTAATAATCTCAAGATTTTTAATCTTGTAATTGAACTACAATAATCTTCTTTTAAAAGTAATCCTAAGATCACAATAAGAATCATATGAAAATAAAATAGAAAAACATAATTTTTATTAATATCCTTTTCAAAAAATTCTTTCAGAATGTCCAGTCTCAGTAAAAATGATTACTTTCATAGCCGAAGAAAGAGGCCTTAATTAGATGAAGAAGAATAAATCTTCCTTCGATCTAGGAGCATGAATGAATTTTAGTGAAACAAATATTTCTTTCTACTGCATTTGTTTAAATTTGATTTTTTCTGATTAATCTAAAAAAGGTCTTTAAATAATTTTTGAATCTATTTTATTGAAATAGAATAGATAAGGCGAGCATTCCGATGACAAGCCTATTTAAGGTTAGCCTGAAGTAAGATCAAGAACTGATACTTTAGAATCAATCTGTTGTAAGATTTGCCTTCAGGATTTACAAAAGTGAGAAGGAAAAATTATTAGAAGAAGAAAATGAAAAACTGAATAATTTATTGAGCTTAAAAGCCTTCATATTTTCCATGAAAGCATTACATTTTACGACATAATAATACATATCCAAGGAAAATGAAGAAGAATTGTCAATAACACATTCTTGTACTTGCAATTATTATTGCATAACTTTGTTAAATCATAAATAAAACAAGGATATCATATTCCCATTTGTTTTGTTTTTACTCTGTTTTTTTTCTTCTATTTCTTCTCTCATTTGATATCTTTAAACCCAGCTCGCCTAACATGCACTAAAGCCTTCTACTCTCTTTGGTTTTTCAGTAAAAACCTAGGAACTTTATTCCCTCCTGAGTTGTAGAACTTCTCAATCAAGAACTCACTTTATGCTTAATATGAGATATTCTAAAGGAATTCCTTGTCGACTTCATCTAGCTTATCAGTAAACACTTTTTATGAAAAAATCTAGTTTGCAACGCTCATGTATTAATCCTGCTGAAGATACCCAAGTATCAAATAATCATTTAGTTAATTCTTGTAGTTACTCAGACGATACCTCTCTATTGTGAGTTCTAACTCAAAATGGTACCCATTAATCGCTGATGAGTTCACGTGCTTCGTAAAGCTGACAAATTCATCATCTTAGTTGTTGCTTTCAGACTACAGAAAAAATTAATGTAACTTGATTTTATTTTCTATGGCGTCTATCAAGCTATCCTCCATGATAACGCGTCCATTTTCTAACAGTATTTTTGATATGTCTTCTTCAGACATGTTGCCGAAAAACAGTCTCAACCCTTCTGAGCATATGCCTCTTTGAATTAGCTCATATTGATCCTTGGTTCCGCGAGCTACTGAGTACATAACAAACTTTTTTTTCTCATGTATATCCCCGAGAAGCTTGAAGGCTTTTTCTCTGCTTTGGAAAAAGCTCCAATTATCAGAGGAATAAGGAGGGCTTGCGAGAGAGCTTATATTTTAAGATTGCTGTGCGTCGAAAATGGTTGGCTTGTGAATTTGATCGTGAAATTCATTGTTGTTAAAGGTATTCATGTGGTTCTTCCAGTTAGAAAATGAAGATGTTAGTTCCTTCCATGATCCACCTTGAGGAAAATCACAGTATTTTAAAGGTTAAGGGTATGGCTTTTAGTCTTTTTCTTGAAATTCATGGATTTATTTTTGGTATTTTTGCTATGCGTTGGAAGAAGGATCATCTTCTCCTTCTTCTTTCATTTGGCTCTTACTGTTTTTGCACCTATTTTCTCTTGCCAATGATGATTATAAAGCCTTATTCTGCCTACTTTCGATTGCATCCCCTTGGATTTGTTCAGGTAACTCTTGTTCCTCAAAAGAAATATCAAAAATCTAATTTTTCTAAGCCCCTAGAATCTTTTAAAATTCTCTATCATGACTTCCAGCACTTTCAACTCTCTTAAAATCATTCTTTTCTCTTGAAAACCCAGATTAATCACTAGTCTCATTTGATTCTCCATTTACAGTCAAAACCTAAGAAGATTTCTACTCTGACAAATTCAGCTTTGCATCTATTAACTCAAACATAAACTTGTATTTTCTGAGTGACATTGCAATGAGATGGATTTACTGATCACCTAAGCTATCTAGCATGTTTATGAGGAACGAGAAATCTTTGATAGGATATTGTATTCTACCGAAATCCACAGTGTAAAATTTTACTTTTTTTAAATGGGATACAACTGTAGGTGGCCGAAATTCTTTGCAATCTATTGAATTACTACAACGCAACTTAGACTACTTGATCATTTTCAGATCGATAATGAGATCGCCACGAATGAAGTACTTGTGATATTCCTCAATCTATCGAGGAACAATCAAGTATGCAGGACGACGGATTGATTTATTTCTAGTTGATAAAGTATTTTCTTTAGGCTTCTTGATGGTCTTAGAGTTGAGGATAACTTGGAATTATTTGGTGGTATTCTTATCATCTTGATCTCCTTCTTCAGCATCATTAGAGTTGCTTTGGGAATTCTAATGAGGGTTTGTTAAATCCATGGAAGTGATCATTGAATTGAAAGCAGCCAGAAAGATCTCAAGAAGTTCCAAACAGAGGATGAAGATAAAGGAACAGATTGCTCGCTCAGTTTATTACTAGGACTAATGTTGTTTGAAAGCAGACTTAAGTGAGTAGAATTCAGAGCGCTTTTAGAAATAATTTCTGACTGCTTAGGTATTATTGCTTACGATTGGATTGTATTTGGTGGTGATTTAGATGAAGATTAACTTTAGATTATTGGCTTTAATATCTATTCTCAGGGAGAGATTGATTCATCGTAGTGGGGAGAGAATCAGCCTGTTACTGAGACACCCAATACTTCGGATGAATCTAAGCATGAATTCAAGGGTTAAAGGGGGAACTGCAGCTTTGCATCTAGAATAGAAAACATTAGATTTGAACTGCTTGGTCTTGAGCAAAATATTATTTAAGCTGTCTATTCGTCCTCAAAACAAAGTTATGAACTTCCCTTTAAATTATGTTTAATCATTGGAAGAAGGATTTTGTGAATCCAGCAATTAATAATAGGAATAGTTATTAAAAAAATATTATTATTTAGCATATTTTCAGGTTTTATCTGCTGAAAGTGTTGAGTTAAAGTTGTAAAGTGTTGATTTAATGAACAAATAACAAAAAAAAAACAGAAAATAGTGTTCATTTTTAATTTTCAATGGAAGAAAATAAAAGGTTATCATTTGAAATCTAGTTTATCATCATTATTTAGGTGGATCTATCCTGATTTTAGTAAACTAATCTTTCTTATTAAGATACTTGTTGAACATCTCTTTTATATTATTCTCAAATTATAAGAATCTATTATCCATCTCTTTCTTTCTGTTTTCTTCCGTCTCCATATTTTCTGAGATGTCTTAGATCCTATTGAGCATTTTTTCTTCTACATTCTCCATATTTTCTTTGATGCCATCGATGCTATTGAGCATTATTTATTCTAAGTTTTTGAGATCTTATTTAAAGGTATATTTTTCAGCCTTCATTTTAAGATTAATTATTTAAAGCTAAGATTAATTATTTAAAGCAAAGATTATTTAAATGAGCAAAATGGCATTATTTAAGGTTTTTTAATTGTTAAAATATTATTCTTTTCATTGATATTGCATAGTGCCTTTAGTTTATTTTCTACTTTGTTTCTAATAATTTTCTCCTCTTTTTGAGAATTGTTTTTATTTTTTCGTAGGGATGACGAACAAGAACAAGAACAAGAAGAAGCAGCAGCAACAGCAGCAGAAGAAGAAGAGGAAGGGATTAAAGGGTAATATTTTTCTCTAATTATTTGTTGAAACCCACCTTTTGCGAACCCTTACCTTAAACTAATATTTTTCTTCCCATGAGTTTGATTTCTGCAATATCGATTCTGGATCCTCATTCTTTAAGACATCAAAAAACAAAAATGATTAAATAAAATACTAATCATAAAAAAAGGAAATAAATCTACTTACTTGTTGATCTTCTTAAGCAATTTATTTGCTTCTCTTCTTTTGAAAGTTGCTTGCATCGTGTTTTATTTATTTGTTTTGTTTTACTTTTTTGTTTTTTTATCTGAATCAATTGAATCCATCAGGTTTTCAAACAAAAATCTTCACTTATTAAGCAAGTTCTTCGTATCTTTCTTTATTTTCTGTGTATTTTATTTTGTGATAATTACCATTCATTTCTAATCTTCATCAATCTCATAAATCTACTTTTGCAATTTTTGAAATGCCTTTTGTTGCCAGATTTTGAGATCGATCACTTCCTTTCCCCTATTTTTTATGCTAACAGTGTTACCAAATAACTGCTCTTAAACATTAAAAAATAATAGCTTTTTATTAATAATATTTTTTTATAAAAAAATAATTTTATTACTGACATTCTCTATTCAACAACATTTTTAATAGAAAAATGGTAATTATCAGATAATCAATACAAATAAATTCCCGCATAATAGCTAATTTTTCCTCTGGAGAATGTGCTTTGCTTAACTTATTGCTTTAAAAATATGATTGATCCAACAATTCTAATAAAAAATTACAAAAAATATAGAGAATAGAGTCATAGAGTCAAAATAGTTGAGAACATTCCTAGAAGTCAGCAATTTTCTTCTTCTTGCTGCTGGTATTGATGTCTTTACTATGCTTCAACTATTTATTAGAAAGAATTCTTTGTTCAATTTGTTAAATCATCCAAAGAGGATTTCAGACAATCATGCTATTAGTAGTAAGTATCTAGAAAATATTCACTTTTTGCTGAATATCTCAGGTCAGATAAGAGTAACCTTGTATCCTTGTTAGATTTCTCGCAAAAAAGTTTCTGTACGAACAGCTGCTTCATGAATTTCTCTTGCTCCGAAGGGTCAATTTTAACGATTAACAAGTAGTCATTGAATTTGTTTACATACGAACTGAGTTTATAAAATTCTAAAGAAACATAGACGTCAGTAGTGAAATTGTTAGCAGTAAAGAAATGTTCCTAATGTGAAAATGACTTATGCTCAGGTTCCATCATAGAGTCATTTTTAACAAAGAATATTGTTTCTTCTAGTTTACTTTGAGCAACTGTCTAAAGGCCTGGACTCATAAACATCAAGCCTTGCTTCAGCAGGATCCTAGTCATTTCTTCTTACTCAATGTTTCCAAGGATCAGTTTCACAGTGCTTTCTTTGATCCCCATTATATTCACTTCTCTGCAATCTTCTTATCCGCGAAGAACCACATAGAACAAGGCATTTGGGTTTTTAAGTTTCTCTGTTAGTATTTTATTTGCTCTCTCTAAACTTGCTTTGTATGTCCAACTCTCTTTGGCTTCAAATCTTTCTGAGCAACAGTCTCCACTTGTATCTTTCTCTTTCTTTTTCAACTCGTCTAAGGTGTTGAGAGCAATTAGATACTTCTCAAGAATAAGTGCAGTTTAATGCAATCTCTGGTTACCTAGACTGTTAAACATTTAGATAATAAACCTGAAGTCTTGTATAGAATCGATGGAGTCCTCGAATGAGAGCTAAAAGAAGTTGTTCGCTTTGAAGTATTTTACATCTCTAACAGGTTTTTGTTCATTGGAAATGAAATAAGAACTGTTCTTTTCATTGCACAAAAGAAGTTTCTCAATATCAATTATTAAGTCTCCCCTAATGAAGAAACTATTCCAGCAGGAGAGTGTGTGATAAATCCAAGGAGCTTGATTCATCTTTCTAATGTTCACTTTCTGCAATAAGCTCTTGTTTTTCTTCTTGGCAATAGCTTTTTAGAAAATTGGAAGAGGCAGCCCCTTTTGTGTTAACTCAACCTTCAACAAAGATTATGTATTGCTACTTTTTTACAAGTATCTGTATCCTGCTGTTGCCGTTTCTTTGTGTTAGTCCAGCTCATGATTGCATTCTTCCTCTATGGGATTACTTTCAATCATTACTTTAATAATTAGAGATTCTTAATTAAATTACACAATATTTTATTCAATTAATAATTTCATTTTCATAAAAAAGGATGTAAATTAAGAGGAACTTCTGCAAACTTTAATGCATGATGGGATAAGTTCTACGCTAGTAGAGGATTAATAAAAGTGGAGTATTCAAGCAAAAGTGTGATGGCCTTTTTAAGATCATTCATTTTCAATTAGATACTTTTCTCTTCTTGAGTAGCTCTCATTTTTTGAGATTATTCTTATGAAATAATAAATATTAGTTTAATAATTTTTTTTGAAACAAAAATATACTTGATGTTAAGCTAAATTGCCCCCAACCAAGCAAGAATAACTAATTATTTTTTAATCAAACACATCACTGATGAATTAGCCATACATTATTCAAAGGAAAAAAAAAAAACCTTTAATGATTAGTGAGTTCCATAAGAAAGAATGCTCCCATACAAACAAAATGGAATCATTAGTCCATCCTATTATTTTTTCATATTCAGCCAGGATTGTTGTTGTTAATAGAAGTAATTTGAGTAGTCGATTTGATGCTGTTATTGATCGAGTTGAAATTAGAGTAATTATCTTTGTTCTAATAGAATTGATTCACGAGCTGCTGACTTTCATCTGCATATGCTAAGTCTGACATAACAAGCTTGAATTCAAGAGGCGATTATTCACAAATCAATTTTTACACGAACAGCTAATTCATGAAATTCTAACTCTCCCCTCGATTAAACTTAACAGTGATGAGGTAATCATTGAATTTATTCACATAGGAGCTGAGTCTATACTGCTCTAGACTTACACTGACGTTAGTGGTAAGAATATTAGCAATGAAGAAAAATTCTTGGCTTGTTTTGAAGGTCAATTCAGGCTCTTTGGTTGAATCATTCTCCACATAAAACAGTGTTTCTTCGAGTTTAAACTAAGTAACAGACTACAGCGCAGGACTAAAGAACACTAAGCCTTGTTTGAGTAAGATTCTCACAATTTCCTATGATTCGACATTGCCTAGAATTAGTTTAACTGCCTTCTCATTAATCCCAAGCTTATTGACCTCTCTGCAGTCGTCTAGACCTCGAAGAATTCCATACATTATGAGATTGTCATCTTTGACAGTCTCTTTTAAAATATAATATGCTCGATCCTAGCTCTGTTTGAAAGTCCAACTTTCTTCGACTTCAAGACTCCGACTGATGCCAGTTAATTTGTTAGTGGCCTCCTTCATCTTTTAATCATCTAGTGTTTTCAAAACTGAAAGATATTTCTCTAGCAAAAGCGCAGTTTCATGTTGGTCTTTGTTCCCAAGGCTATTTAGCATTTGAATGATAAATCCGAAATCTTGTATTTTATCTGCTGAGGCTTCAAATGATATCTCGAAAAAGCTTTCGTCTTTGAAGTATTAGACCTCACTCGCGGGCTTGAAGTCAGTCGAAAAATATAACGAGCAAGGCTTATCTCCAAGAGCAAGCAGTCTCTCCATGTCAACAAGCAATTCTCCTCTGATGAAAAACCTCTTCTAGCATTCGAGGCTATGATGCAGCCAGGGGACAGATGGGATTCGTCTAAATTGAGTTCGCTGAAGCTTTTTCTTTTTTGTGATGTGCTTTCTGATAGCTGGATCTTGAGTGATCTAGCTGTTTAAGCCCACCAATGCACTTGAGTCAATAATAGGCTTAAATCCGGCTATCTGCATTTTCCCATCGGTTTTCATTGTTTTGTGCTTTTTAATTGATTATTAATGCTTTTAGTGATATTTTCACCTTAAACAAACAATCAGATTGTTTTATCATCACAGATTTAAGCCAAAAGAATGAATAATTGGCTGAACAATAATTGATTATTGTAAAATCTAAGATTCTAGCTTACACAACTACTCAAATATTTATTTTTACTCTCAAAATAGTATTATTAGAACCAATCAAAACAACAATAAATAACAGATATCTCGAGTTTAAACTACAAATAAGCGAGAAAAAAAATATGCAAGTGACTGAATACCCTTCGGCCTTGGAAATATTACAAAAATTAATAAGTTAATAGCATCTTTCTTACTTAGAAATGTAAGGCTTTTAGCTTTTTAAAAGCAAAATTCTAAAGTCTGGTTCAATAATTCAGTCTTATCTGTTCTTACCAAAAACAATTTGAGCTGTTAATTCATTTAAAATTTGATATGTTTGGGATTCATATCTTACATCAAATATTCTTCTTGGAATTACACTAAAAGATTGATTTACATTTATTTTCAAGATATCAATCAAAAATAGTTACTTTCATTTTCGATCTCGTGTTCAACTTAAGTATCAATCCCAATCTGAAAAAATTAAATATTATTATTCTCTATGCGTTCATAGTCTTTTCAAATAATCTGTCAGATGATTATGCTGGGATTAACATTAATACTTGTATGATAGTTAAAATATTGTAATAAATGTGAATCAGATTTAGTAGGTTAACGTAAAAGGAGGATATCTTACTACTATTTATGTTATTATTAGATAATAACTAAAATAATTACCCTCTATTAATTTATCAAAAAAATTAAAAGGTGTTTCCAACATTTTGGATTTCACTATTTAAATCATAGAAAATATTATTTATTCTCAAATCACTCTTGTGCCGATTCACCCTTTTTCCCATTGATGCTAGTGACTTGAGTTGGCTCTTTATTATTTTTGTTATCAAGATCAAAGCTAGTTGGCTCATTAGGCTTTGATGTTTTTGGGTAATAGATATCGATAAAGTGTTCGCTCTTCGCTGTGTATGTCAAATCAGATAGCATTACTCTGAAATCCAAGGAGGACTAATCACCAATTAGTTTTTAAAAGAATATCTAACTCATCAGAGAATCTTTCTCATTTGGATTAGCTTTGATTATCACAAGATAATCGTTAAATTAGTTGGTGTATTCACTAATTTTGTGATATTCTAGAGACAGATTCATGCTGACTGTGAGATTATTTACGGCGAAAATATTCTCTTGGCTTTGTCTTAAGACTAATGGTGGCTCCATTGTTGCTCCATTCTCTGCGAAAAACAGTGTTTCTTCTAATTTGTGTTGAGCCACGGAGGAAAAAGCAGGACTAAAGAAGACTAAGCCTTATTTCAATAATATCCTTTCTATTTCAGATTGTTTAACATTCCCCAAAAGTTATCTGATCATTGTTTCTCTGATTCCAACAACATTGACTTCCCTGCAATCTCGTAAGCCTTTCAGAACCCCATAGGACATAACATTTTCTGATTTGATCTTGTCTTCTAAAATCTGATTTGCGCGTTCTAAGCTCTTATCGTAAGTCCAGATAGGTCGAAACCCAAATCTCTAACTCGTCTGATTATCATATTCTTTTCTAATTCTATCCTGTTATTGTTGCTGATCCAGCCGCTTCAATGCTTTCAGGTAGTCTTCAAGCAGCAGAGCAGTCTGATGCAGGTTCTCATTTCCAAGGCTATCCAACATTCTTATGATAAATCCAAAGTCTTGAACTTAGTTAATGCACTCGTCCAGAGAAATCTAAAAGAATTTGCTGTCTTTGAAGTATTTCACTTCACTCACTGGTTTGAATTCGTTGGAGAAGAACAAGGAAATAGGTCGGTCTCCTTGCTCAAGCAATCTCTACATGTCAACTAGCAAATCTCCTCTGATATAAAACCTTTTTTATGTTTCTAGGGTGTGATACAACCAAGGAGCATCCATGATCCTCTTGAAATTGGCTATCAGCATCAATTTCTTTTTATGTTTAGAGATAGCTCTTCTAACAGCAGGAACTCTGACCCGTTCAGTTAGGAAAGCTATCGTTGTGTTGGCGTCGGCAGCATTGGTCAGTTTATTTGATTGAATATCAGTTTGGAAATTCGCAAGCATCAATGGTTCTTGTTTGTTATTATTTACTTCTTGATTTGTTGAAATTCTTATTTTGTTTCATAAAATCAATTCTTATTTGAGATCTACACAATTAGATGTACTGAAATGGACCTTTTGATTAGATTACTCTCTCAAATACTAAAAATAATGCTTAGCATCCATTTCAAGCAAACAATATGCTCATATTACAACCATATTAGAACATATTAGAACCACTTTTCTGGATTCGATTCTTAATTATTACACTTGGAATTTCTAATAATCACTTATTCGAGAGTTCTATTATTTTTGGAGTACTATTATCACATATTTTTCCTAGTTTATCTGTAAAAATTCAGCTAATTAGACATCATTTTATTTAAAGTATTTTTCGATTGATGATGTTTCTTAACTAATTTTGAAAAATGATAGTGCTTGGAACAATTTATTTGAAATAGACTCAAAAATCAATATTTTTAGTTTATTAATTCAATAGAGAAAAAATTAAATGATTGCTTTACAAATATGAAGATTAGTATTTAAAGCAACAGCAGCAATAATGAAATCGCTCAAAATTGATGAATTTGAAGTTCATGGGTAATTTAAGAAAATAGTTGTGCGGCGGCTTGATAAATTATTAATATTATTATAAAATCTTGAGGAATCTTCTTCGTCTTCTTTGAATTAGCTGCGTGAGCTGGGAATGTTGATTTTCTACGCCGAGAGGATGTTATTTGTTTCCTTGAGATTTAAATCGACATTCAATCTAGAAGAATATCTTTTGTTTCTTCTCTTACGTTTTATTTCCAGAGGTGCCTCTTTGAGTTCCTCTTTATCTGACTAAATTAGTATTTAACTATTGGATTAGATTATCTGTTTGGTTTAACGAGCTTCATCCTCGTGCTACTACTGCTATTAGTCATCTCCACTTAAAAAGGTTGAGTTTTTATAAGAGAACATGATCTAGTTTCCTATTTTATTGTTGATAGCTGCTTTTTTTATTCCTTCGTTTTATTTGTTTTCAGTTTGAAAGGAAAATTCTTCACTGGTTATTGCTGGCCGTGTTCTGTTAAAAGTTGCTTTTCTTCTCCTTTTCCTTGTGCCCTTTTCTACTTCTATCTTTGCAGTTGTCATCTTTGTTTCAGAGGACATCGACTTAAGAGAGAGAATCTCAGGAGATCTAGTGATTTTGATTGACTGCTTTGATTTATTTGAGAGAACGCGAGCTTTAAACTTTTGAATTGAGCTTGCTAGCAGTTACCAAAGAGACTTAAGCGTCTCAAATAGCAATTGGATTGTGTGCCAGAATAGGATGAAAGCACTTAAGCCCACTATCCACCAACCAACATTCATTCTCTTTTCCTCTATCTGTGCTTCTTCATCGTTAACAAGGAATAATCCAGCGATGCATATTCCAATGATAACTATTTCTCCAGCACATGTTTTGATGTTTTCGTGCTTTGATTCATAGGGGAAAACCAAGATCAAATAGAGAAGCATTGCAAAATTAACTGTGATAATAGCACTGACTTGAAAATACACATACTCAGTTGGAAAGGCAATCAGAATTCCAAAGAAGAGTTTACGAAGGTATAAAATAGGATTGTAGTATTTGCTGAGTTTGATTTAGATCTTAGAGGGTTTTGGTTTTGATTATTTTACTTTTCTTAGAAAACTCAAGCAAAACAGAGTTTGAAAACGAAAGGACTTAGTTTCAATAATGTTGGTCTGCATCTCAGTAGCTTTCGGTGAAGAGTTTACAATATTGTCTTCTCTCTATTAGTTCTCTTAGGTGACAATTTATTATTCTACTTTGATTTCTTTATCTTACTCTTTGAACAGTTTGATCCCTGAAACTAAGGAAGAGTACTTCTTCAGGAAGACTTAATTGCTTGTTAAGTCCTTTTACCTGAAAATAACCTAGATAAATATGAATGGACATGATATTGTAACTATTGAAACTATAGAGTGGAGTGAATAATTAATCCAATTACTGCTATCATCAGCGTTATAGCATCTAAATTGAAGCAACGCACCAATTAGCGCATAAATATAGGTATTCCAGAATAAATTAAAAAATGAATTCCATTCCCAAGTTCTTTCGAGAGCTTTCCTCAAGTAATCCTAAACATGAGTCACCCTTATGAAGCTTGCTGCTTTGGCTAAAATATAGACTGAAGTTATGATGATCCAAATAGTAATAGTTTGTCCTACATTCTTTAAGAAATACCTTGCAAAAACAGTTAAATTCTAAATAATTATCTAATTTTTATTTACAAGTCAGTATTTTTTTCCATGAACTTAGGCGGTGATGTCTGAGTGTAATTGGAGTCGATTAGATAAATAAATATGTTCGGAATGAAAGGAAACTAAAAGTCCTTGAAAATCTCATAAAAAGATAAGACATTCTCTGGCTATCTGATGTTGATGAAGAGTAAATAGTAGAGAAATCCTGTTATGTCGATAGTATTCACTAGAACGTAAAAGTTGCTGAAGACGACAATCGAGAAAATAGAAGAAATAAGTGCAGTCGACGCGACAGAACCTACAGTTGAAATAGAACTTGAAATTGCCTTTTGATCTGATGAGAGAATTACAAAAGGCTAGAGACTTGTCATGACTTAGTTTTGTTTGAGAGAATTGAAGTAAACGAAGAATTCGTCTGTGAATAACACTGTAGCATCTTGATTTTTAATGTTTGAATTTGCTTTGACTATTATGACAATTTGCTGGGTTGTAATCGAAGTAGTGATGTAGGAGAAGTCATCTTTGTTTGTGATCTTAACCATCAGTAGAATCGATCTGTCGACTTTGCTAATGTTTATGTCTTTAGAAAATGTTACAGTCAAAGCGTAACCATCATCAAGCAGCTCGGAGGATAAGGAAAGAGACACCCCTGAAACTGTGGATGGATTGATTTCCTTTTCACACTAATTAAGCGATGTGGTCTTGTATCCTCTATTGCAAGCAGAACATGTTTAGGCTAAAACAAGATAAAAAAGAATCAACTAAATCAATGAATTTCAATTGACAAGCAGCTCAAGGATTACCATAACCAGTGCAAGTTGAGCAGTTGGCAACCTAACAGGTGTTGCAATTCAGAATATTGGTCTAGTCAAATAAGTAATTTGATTAACAAACTAAACACTGCGTTGAAGAACAAGAGGCGCAATATAATCCACAGTCAACGCAAGTATTACTAGACGAAACAAAATATTGATTGGTCAGACAGTCTTTATTGCAGCGAGAATCTGAACTGTTAAACGTGTAACCAACATTGCAAGTTACGCAAGTCAAGCTAGAAAGACAGTCAGAGCAATACAGATCACATGATACACAAGATCCTAATGAATTATAATACATTCCTACTAAACACTTCGACAGACACGTTTAAGTAAGTGCATCTATCTGAAAACCATAGCTGCAAGTGACACAAGTACTAGAATCCAGGCAAGCTTCGCATTGATAAATGCAGTCTTGGCAGGAATGTAAACTGAAATCATAGAATTATTTAACTGTGCAAATACTTTCACACACCTAAGTTGAAGAGTTATAAGTCAGGCCCTCAGAACATTATGAGCAAAGCACGGAGGCAGTGCAGCTTATGCAATTCTCAATAAGGCAGCCACACCTTGAGATAGTGTAGTTCTCTCTATCGTAGATGATTACATTTTCTGACTATAAACATTTATACTTGGACACATCTTCATAATATTTCAAAGAACAAAGTTAAAACTGTGAGGTGTATTTTATTTGATAAAGACATTATTAAGAAAACGATTCACATGTTAGATTCGCTGTCAAATAAGTGGCTAACAAAAAAAAGAAAGTTATTATTAATAAGCATTTTAGTAATCTGGCAATAAATAAATAACCTAAAGTAATTGATCAGTGAGTGCTATTATTTTTATTCTTACATCCTGTGCAAATTTCACCTGATATTGCCACACACTATTTACTGAAATCGAATTAATATCCAGGTAAACAGCGAGAGCAAACCTCAAGTGCGGTACTTTTATAGCAAGATTAGCAGTTAGATAGTGTGCATCCTTTGAATTACTCGCACACAATTTGCCCAGAAGATAACTGATACTTCAAAAACCCGCTCAAACAAACACTGCAACTAGTTTAATCCAAGCAGATATCGCAATTCTAAGTGCAATCCGCCCAAAGCCGAATATGCCCAATCAATGTGATTTCTGATAGATTATTCTTTAAAACCATTACCTTAATAGTATTGGCATTTATTGTATTTAAGCTCTTTGTTTAAGTCATCTTATAAAAATGAGCTGATTAAGGGCAAAAATACTCCTCGTTATTCTCATAAGTTGGAGCAACGTAGGGAAATATTTAGTAACTACCGCCATTAATTGAAAAGCTGGGTGGACTTCCTCCATAATGATAATACATGATATCATACCCAATATGAGAGAAAGGTTGAATAGTTGCCGCCACTACTACAGTAAATCTGAGATAAAAATCCACCCAGTAAGCACTGGCATAGTAACCGTCAGCTTTAAGACAAGTGCTTTAACAATTAGGAAGTGAGACATCTTATTCCATCCATAAACCGGTTCCTTAAGCATTGCAATTACTATCACTTAAATAATCTTATTCAATGAACTTCTAATACGCTGCAAGCATATCTTTTCAAAATTATGGAGTCAGCAACCAGTACTTAGATTTAAGTAAATTTAAGAAAAGTTTACTTGCGGAGAGCAGAGCGCATACTAAGAATAAAGAAGAATATTTGAATAGCTGCATGAATAGTTGCCTTTTCTCTTATTGCTTGTTTTTTTAAGTATACTAATTTGATATTTTGGAGATTCTGCAAAATTACCCAACTAACTCACTAAATATCACAGCTATTATTTAATAATAAACTACTTTGTATTGGTCATAGAAAGATACTTATTACCCTCATTGAGAGTTACCTGAATATGTTTAATGAACTGTGTTGGGTGGGAACTGCTTATAGTCTCAAAAAGTTAATTTACTAACTCTGAAAAGGCAATAAATCAAACCAGCAGTTTTCTTAAGGAGGTAAATGAAACACCATTCTTTGTATTTTAATATTGGCAATTTTGATGGTTTTCATAAGAAAAAAGGACAAGTCTTTAACTAAATGCAATTAATAAAATGATAATCTGCATAAATTATAAAATGGTTAAAAAAGCAATAATTCTCAAATTATGATGCGATTTGCAATTCTTGGTTTGGAAAAACACTCTAAAATAATCATTTCAAAGGTAAAGGTAAAGTATTGCATACACTGAAAAATTATTATCCTTTGATAGCATTATTTATTGTCATATCTGAAGCTCTTTTATTTTCTTATTTTTAAGAAACAACTTTTTAAAGAAATAGCTTTCAAATTTCAACAATTGTTCAAATATCTGAACAAATTTTATTTCTGCTGATTACTCTTTGCCTCTCTTGACTGACTTGTGTTTGGTTTTATTTATAAAACACTAAAGTTAATGATATTTCAATCAGTATTCTCCATAATTATTCTTTAAAATGTTTGCTTGTCGACTTACTTCGCAAATTATTTTTATTTTTAACTGCCTGCATTATGAATTTCAAGAAATAAGGTTAGCTTTTTTTCGGGGATAATAAGTTTAAAACACTGGTTCATTTATTTACTTTGTGTTTATTTGTTTCAAATGAAGATTAACCAATTTAATTAATATTGTATGGTGAGTCAATATTTTATATTTTGATGAATCAAATAAAAGTACATAGTTTTAAAGCTCTCTATTTATTCTATTAGATTATATTATTTGGTTTAAGTTTTTTAGTTGAGATTGAAAAAATGAACCTTTTTAAGCTTTATAGCGCATGATACAAAAAACAAAATTGATGTACTAAAAGAAAATATTTGATTTGATTACTCTCTCTCAAATACTTAAAAATGTCAATTCAAGCATCTCTATTATGCCTCTAAAATAAAAAATAGCTCTTTTTCCAATCATATTAGGATTGATTATTCATTCTAAGCATTAAAGCAATCATCTCTTAACTCTATTTCATATTTAATAAAGATAACAAACTATTTAATTCAAGGGCATTACGATTCAAAAAATTTAGTTGGGAATGCAGTCTTTAAGAGTATGTCTTTATCTTAGATGAAAAATACATATTTTTAATTAATTTTTGAATGTCTTTGATTTCAAATTGAATGTGGAAAATGATTGAATAATGAAAAATTAACAATAGAAAATGTGGTTCTTTGAGAACACTAACACAAAAACTTTTTGAATTAAGAAAAGATGCTATGGAAAAAGTTTAAAAACAAATGTGAAAAATGGAAGATACTTGCAGTGCAATTTCCATAATTGAGCAGCAAAATATTATTTTTTTATGTTAGTACATTCTTAGTATTCATAGTTGCAACTGCAGAAAATCATATAGTGATTGTTGAATATTAAGCTCATGGGTAATTTAAGAAGATAGTTGTTCGGCGGCTTGATAAATTATTATTTTTATTATATCTTGAGGAATCTTCTTCGTCTTCATTGAATTAGCTATGTGAGCTAGGGATGTTGATTTTCTATGTTGAGAGAATATTATTATTAGTTCCTTTAAGGTTTGAATCGATATTAATACGAGAAGAGAATCTTTTGTTTCTTCTCCTTCGTTTTGTTTACAAGGCTACTTCATTAATTTCATCTTTTTCTTACTACATTGGAATCTAACTACTGGACGGGATGACTTGTTAAGTCAAACGAGCATCATCATCAGGGTATTAATGCCTTATATCGCCTCCACTTGAAAGAATTGAGTTTTTATAAGAAAACATTATCTCGTTTTCTGTTTTTTCGCCTATGGTAGTTTTTTTGATTCCTTCTTTTTATTTGCTTTCAGTTTGGAATAAGAATTCCTCGTTACTGATAACAGGTCGTGTTCTGTTAAAAGATAATTTTCTTCGTTATTTCCTTGCACCCTTTTCTACATCTACTTTTGCAGTTGTCATCTTAGTATCAGATGATATTGACTTGAAAGAGAGAATCTCAGGAGACCCAGTGATTTTCATTTAAAGCTTTTGTTTATTAGAGAGAACACAGGCTTTTAACTTTTGTATTGCTCTTGCTAGGAAATACAAAACAGACCTAAAGGTTTCCAATAATAGTTGAATTGTGTGCCAGACAAGGATAAAAGCACTCAAACCCACTATCCACCATCCGACGTTCATTCTCTTTTCCTCAATTTGTGCTTCTTCATCATTAACAAGGAAGAGTCCAGAGATGCATATGCCAATAATAATCACTTCTCCAGCACATGTTTTGATGTTTTCGTGCTTTGATTCATAAGGGAAAACTAATATCAAATAAACAAGCATTGTAAAATTGACTGTGATTATCGCACTGACTTAGAAGTACACATATTCCGTTGGGAAGGCTATTAGTATCCCAAAGAAGAGTTTTCGAAGGTACAGGATAGGATTGTAGTATTGACTGAGTTTGATTTGGATCCTAGAGAGATTTGGCTTGGTTTCTATTTTTTTGTTTTTCTAAGACGATGCAAGCAAGACAGAGCTTTTTACCTAAAGAGGTTAGTTTCAATAATTTCTGTTTGCTTCTCAGCAATTTTCTGTTATGAGTTTTCAATATGCTCTTCTGATTCAATCGCCTTGCTTGCCTTTTTGTCTTCTGAGTTATCTGCTTTACCTTGGACTTTGTAGAGTTTGATCCCTGCAACCAACGAAGAGTACTTCTTCAAAAAGACTTTATTGCTAGTTATGTCCTTTTATCGAAAAATAATCCAGATAAATACGAAGAGAGATGCTATTGTAATGATTGAAACTATGGAATGCAGAGAATAATTAATCCAATTACTGCTATCATCCCCGTTGTAGCATCTAAATTGCAGCAACGCACCTATTAAAGCGTAGATGTAGGAATTCCAGAATAAATCTAAAAACGAGCTCCATTCCCAAGTTCTTTCGAGAGCTTTCTTCAAATAATCTTAAACTTGGGGTATTCTTACGAGGCTCACGACTTTGGCTAAAAGGTAAACCGAAGTTATGATGATCCAAATCGTAATTGTTTGTCCAACATTCTTTAGGAAATATCTTGTAGAAAAAATAAGTTAAATTCTAAATATCATTTATTTGATTGTTTGCTTACAAGTCAGTATTTTTTTCCATGAACTTAGGAGGTGATGTCTGGGTGCAGTTGGAATCGATCAAATAAATGAATATGTTTGGAATGAAAGGGAACTAAAATTCCTTGAAAATATCATAGAAAGATAGGACATTCTCAGGTTATCTAATGTTTATGAAGAGCAAATAGTAGAGATATCCTGTTATGTCGATAGTATTCACTAACACGTAGAAGTTGCTGAAAATGACGATTGAGAAAATTGAAGAAACCAACACAGTCGATGCAGCAGATCCCACATTTGAAATGGAGCTTGAAATTGCCTTTTGTTCTTCTGAGACTATCACAAACGGCTGGAGACTTTTTGTGACTTAGTTCTGAATTAGTGAATTGAAGTAAACAAAAATTTTGTCTGTGAATAGTACTGTAGCATCCTAATTTTTAATGTTCGAATTTGCTTTGACTTTTATGGCAATTTACTGAGTTGTAATAGAAGTAATGAAGTATGAGAAGTCTTCTTTTTTGGTGATCTTAACCATCAGTAGTATTGACCTATCGACTTTGCTTATGTTTATGTCTTTAGAAAACGCTACTGTCAGAACATACCTGTCGTTTAGCAACTCTGAGGATAGTGAAAGAGATACACCTTAAATTGTTGAAGGATTTATTTCCTTTTCGCATTACTTATTTGAAGTGGTCTTGTATCCTCTATTGCAAGCAGAACAGGTCTAGGCTTTAATAAGTAAAAAAAGAATGTACTTTTTAATAAATTGATTTCATTTGACAAAAATATCAAAGCTTACCATCGCCAGTGCAAGTTGAGCAGTTGGCAACCTAGCAGATATTACAATTCAAAATATTGGACTAATCAAACAAATAAGTTGCTTCACAGACTTAACACTGTGTTGATGAGCAAGAAGCACAGTTTATTCCGCAGTCAAGGCAAGTATTACTAGATGAAACGAAGTATTGGTTGCTTAGACAGTCCTTGTTACAGCGAGAATCTGAACTGCTAAAAGTGTAGCCAGAATTGCAAGTTATGCAAGTCAAACTAGAAAGACAATCAGAGCAATAAGCATCACAAGAAACACAAGATCCACTTGAATAATAATACATTCCAACTGAACATTTTCAAACACAGGTTTTAGTAAGGGTATCTATCTTAAAGCCGTAGCTGCAAGTTACGCAAGTTGTACCATCCGTGCAAGCATCGCATTAATACATGCAGTCTTAGCAGGAATGAAGATTGAAATCATAGTATTAATTAGCTAGGCAAATACTTTCATACAAGTGTGTTGAAGCGTTATAATTTAAACTCTCAGAGCACTGTGAACAAAGGACAGAGACAGAGCAGCTTATGCAATTTGCTACAAAGCAGCCACATCTTTAAACAGTATAGTTCTCTCTATCATAAATAATTACCATTTGAGAAGCTAAGCATTTATACTTGGACACATCTTCATAATATTTAAAAGAACAAATATCAAACGATTGAAGATTGTTCATCTGATAATAGCATTCTTCAGAATATGCCTCGCAGGTTAGATTCGTTGTCAGATAAGTGGCTACAAAATAGAAAAAATAATTAATTAATTTACACAGCAACACTAAGGTAAGGATTGTAAAAATAAACTACATAATTGAACTTCCAATTAATAAAATAATCAGTCAGCGTTATTCTTACATCCTGTGCATGTTCCACCAGTGATTGCCACACATGATTTACTGGAGTCAAATTAATATCCTGGGAAACAGCTAGAGCAGACCTCAAGTGTGGCACTTTTAAAGCAAGATTAACAGTTTGGTAATGTGCAATCTTTGAATTACTCACACACGATTTATCCAGAAGACAGCTGATACTTCAAAAATTCATTTAGGCAAACACTACAACTAGACTAATCCAAGCAGACATCGCAATTTTAAGTGCAATTAGCCCAGAGCCGAATACTCTCAATTAATGTGAAATCTGAAAAATTCTTTAAGACAAATATTTTAATTAGATTGTTATTTAGTGTATTTGCACTCATCTAGTAGGTGGCTTTGTAGAAATGAGCTGGATAAGGGCAGTAAAAATCAGAGTTATCCATGTAAGTTGATCTCTCTTAGGTTAACAAAGAGAATCCCATATCATTAAATGAAAAGAGGAAAAAGAAAGAGCATTTTGTTAACTGCATGAACTTTATTTAAACTTCGGCTTTTTTATGGTTTGTTTTTTTAAGTATGAGAATTTAATAATTTAGAGGTTTTATAAAAGTTCCCAACTAACTCACTAATTAGTGATAAATACTTTAATAAAATAATACAGCTACTGGGATTTAAATTTATAACCTCATTGCAATTTGCTTATTAAGTTTAATAAATTGCTGGTTTGTCATCTTACAGTCTTTAGAAAACAGTTAATTTAGTAGCAAAAAGTAAAGGAAAAAGAGAGGTAAGATAACTGAATATTGTTTTTTTAACTAAGAAGAAATTGGGAGGGATTTATATTTTGAGAAGACGAAGGAGAAAAGTTATTAAATTATTCTCTTTCTTTGTTTTGACTAAGATTGGCAATTCGAGTTGACTAAGCAAGCAAAAATGATTAGTGGAGCTAAGTGTTATTCTAAAATGATGATCTACTGAGGATCTATTCCGTTTCAGCATTAAATCTATTATTGATTTTGTTAATTTACAAAAGATTTTGGATTTCCAGATTTGAAATTATTTCATTATGTTGTAGATCTTCCTCAAATTCTTTAGTTTTCTTAAATTACTATAAAGTTTATTTAAAAAATGCCTATTCAGTCCAACTACTCCTTTTAATGTCAGTTGAATATTGTATTTCTGCTGATTGCTTTGTCTTCTTTGATTAATCTGTTTTCACTTCAGATAAAATAACACTTTAGCTAACTATCATTTTAGAAGAAGAAAATTGTCTCCTTTTAGTTATTTTAATTTTAGTTTTTAGTAAACAAATTTTTGACTATTCTTTGAGTTCACTGGATTTAAGGTTAGTATTTGGCTAAATAAGAAAATTAAAAGACTAATTGATTTCTTTATCATGAATCAATTTATCCCAAATTGACAGCCAGTTCATTGGAAACAAAGAAAGATTGCCTTGTTTTTCCTGGATCATTTAGTTTATTCGCTGATAAGTATACCCGAAGATGATTGCTATCCTTAAACTTAGAAGAATAAATCGAGTTTAAATTTATTAGATCTTCAAAGTGTTAATGCTTGTTGACCTTATTAAAATAAAAAGTATTGTGTAACTTGTCATTTTAGAAATAGTTTAAGATCATTTTTGGATAGAAGAAAAAACAAGTAAATCAAACAATTAATTTCTATTTTTAATGCCTGTTAATAGTCAATGAAAGGATTTTGCATTTGGTTGTTCCTAATGGTTTTTTTGCTTAGCAGCTGAAGGAATTTGAAATCAGTTGGTTCCTGTGTGGTTACTTCTATTTTTGAGTTGATTAAGATTGTTTTAACAACCAATAAGATCACTTCTAATTTTACAAAATGGCATTAATGTGAATTAAACAAGAATCATCTACTAAATAAAAGATTGCAACAAGATAGTTAATAAACATTAATTACATAAATTTTAACACAATTAAGTGATAGTTTGTGAAAAAGTATCATTATTTTATTTCTTTTAGAAAAATAGCATTTTCAGTGAGTAAATATTCTTTTCTGTCATTCAAGTCCTTCCCACTTTTTAGAGATGGTGATTATTATGTTTTATCAAATCCTGAGTAGAATCTTTCAATGAAGTGCTCACTTTAGGCTGCGTATGTTAAATCTGAGAGCAGTATTTTGAGGTCAAGAGTGGATTATTCGCCAAGCAATTTCTGCACAAATAACTACCCCATGAAATTCTCTTGCTCTTCTGGATTGAGTTTAGCAATCAAAAGATAGTCATTGAATTTGTTTGCGTAGGAACTTAGTTTATAATATTCGAATGAAATTGTAATATTTAAAACAACTAGATTGTTCACCGTGAAGAATGATTCCCTGCTTGCTTTTGAATCGAACTCTGGTTCCTTTGTGGGATCGTTTTTGGCGTAAAAAAGCATTTCTTCGAGTTTCTTTTGAGTGACAGATTAAAGCGCTGGGCTTAGAAACACTGAGCCTTGTTTCAGTAAGATCTTGACAATCTCTTGTTATTCAATATTGCCCAGCACCATTTTTATTAGTGTTTCTTTCAAACCCATGATAGTTATTTCTCTGCTATCCTATTAACCCTAGAGGATTCCATACATAACTACACTCTTCCCTTTTAACTTATCTCGTAAAAGGATGTTTGCTTACTTCAAGCTTTATTCATATGTCCAAGAATCGCTGACTGTGAAGCTTTAGATAAGGATATCTTCGCTTTCGTTAGTAGTTTGACTCTCCTTGGATTTTTGCTCATCTAAAAGATTGAAGGCATTCAAGTAATTTTCAAAAAGATTTGCAGTTTGATGCAGCTGAACGCTCCCAAGACTATTGAGCATATCAATAATGAATCTGAAGTCTTGTATTTGTTGAGCACATTCTTCCTAATGAAAAGAAATCTAAAAGAAACCATCTTCCTTGAAGTGCTTAACTTCTCTAACTGGTTTGAAATCATTTTAGAAGTACAGAGAACAAGGACTATCTCCTGAGTCAATTAACGTATCCACATCCACCAGTAGTCCTCCTCTGATGTAAAATATGCTCTAACATTTCGGCTAACGGTACAGATGAGAAAACCTTGTGTCTTGTTATAAGTACCTTCTCTTCACTAAGGTAGATTTCTTTTTCTTTTTCTTTTTCTTGTCTTTGCTGATTGGCTTGATGATGTCAGGAACAATTTTGAGTTAGACGATCAAGGTAATTGCCCTGCTTGAGCTTGCAATTAACTTAAATCCAGCTGTCTGCATTTCTGAATAATTAATTGTTTTTACTAAAATTGATTAAACTAGGCCTTACATCCTCAAGGTGAAAACAATTACATGGTTGGCTAAACCTCTGAAAACTAAAGGTTTTCAAATGAAAGATAAACTACATCCGCATTTGGTTTCTCATGAAAAAAAACACTATTAGTAAATATTTATTATCTATTTTGGAAAATTTCAAAAGTATCTTTAAATTTAAGTGATCATTTAATGAATTAATTGATTGCAGCAAATCTCTTTTTGATTTTTTTATTCACTAATTACGTTATCTCTCATATTTAAAATGAAATTTTTCTGTAAATAAAATAAAAAAGTAAACGAAAGTTTAGTTTTTTTATGATTCCTTTTTTAGAAGTTGATTAGACATTTTACTTCATATTTCAATATTAATAAATTGTTTTGTTTTACAAAAAGAAGAAGAAAATAAATAATACATTGTAAAAATTAATAACCTACGTGTGTCCTTCAAAATCAGTAGCATTTGTATTATGGCTGTGGTAGCTTTGCTCTTCATTAGGAATTAAATTAAATCAACAAGTTCTAAATTAACCAATAGAAAATGAATTGATGTTTGAATAAAATATTCCTTCAAACCAATTTATTAATTTTTCACTTTTTGTGAAATTATCTCCTACTTTTTTTTCTATTTTGTTAGGTCTAAAATTATTGAGATTCTATCAAATAAAAACAAGAACAAGACTTCAATGAAAAATAATTTAGTGAAAAAGTTTGAAGTATTAGCTGGAAATATTAAGACTGGATATTGTTTAGTTTATCATTTAATTAGCTTCTTATCTAATATACTCATCATTAGATTGACACTTTACAAAGAAATCAACATATTATGATTGGGATACTTATTTAAGCAAATAACTCTTCAATTTATTTTTATTGTTGAGACAATTATTCTACTAATAATTTAAAATGCACTAAAGTTCTAGAACTACTTAAAAAGAAGCAATTAAAAGAGTAGAAGCAAAAAAAGAAGGAAATACACGTAGATTTACGTGAGCTATTAGAATGTTAATGTTAAGACAGGCTGGTTTTCTTTTGGGAGAAATAGATTTTTTAAAAAAGGACAAAAAAGAAGTTTTTTAAAAATAATATTGATTTCTCTGTTTTTTCAGCACATATCAGTAGCTTTTAGCACAATATGAATCCCTTCACAAACCCAGCGATGTTCGAGTCCATGAAAAAGAACATGACTCCCGAAATGATGCGCACAGCAACACAGCAGATGAATAACATGAGCGATGACGATCTCCGGAGAATGGGACAGCAATCAGGTTTGATTTAAAGATTGAAAATAATGCAAAAAATTATGTGTTTTAATAATAAACTTAATGGACCTACCAATAGGAATGAACTTCTCGCCTGATATGATGAGACAAGCATCTTCAATGTTTAATAATATGGACAGCAGTTAACTCAATAATATGATGAACATGGTATGCAATAAAAGAGGAGGGGATGGTTACTTGTTTTTAAAATAGATTTTGTAATATTTATTTTTTTTTTTCATTAGGCTGGAAACATGAATCCAGCAGCGGCTACTGCAGCAGCTCAATCACAGTAGTAGCAATAGAAGCCACAGCCATCTAGCACACAAAATAAATAGAGTGCACCTAAGCTAGCTGAAACTGCGAACTAAAACAACTAATCATTCCTCTTCCCTGAGATTAACAAAATCAAAATCAGTGGAAACGAAAGGTTTAAAGCAGGTGACTTGGATAAAGCTGCTTCACTGTATTTAGAAGTAAAACTCAAAGAGATACTTAAATTGATAATCTTTATTTGATTTATTTGTTCTCATGTGATCTTCATTTAATCAAGGCAATAATCAATGCTGAGGAGGCCAGAATGCAAAAGCTCTCAAACGCTCAAGAAAAGGAATTAAATGAGCTTGAAATCAGCTGCAGGAATAACTATTGTAGTTTGAAAGCAAAACAGAATGATTTCCACACTGTCATCATCCACTCGCAGGCTGTACTGAAGATCGATCCCAACAACACTAAAGCTAAGTTTAGACAAGGTTAAGGGTTCTTTGGGCTTAAGAAGTATGAAAAGGCTCTAGAGTTTCTGTCTCATGCTAAGAATGCATCACCACAAGATACAATAAGTATTCATAAGTTTTTTTCGATTGAAAATTTGTATTAATATGTCTGTTGGCTGGTGAAAAACATAACAATAGTTGCTGATTTACATGCACTCTGCGATGCGGAAGTTGAGAAGATTTAAGCAGCAAAAGCAAACAAAGAAGGCACACAAGCTAGAGAATCAAAGCGATCTGAACAAAACACTTAACCAGAGAAGAAAATAGAAGAACAAAAGGACAACAAAGCTAAAAAGAAAAACAGCGATGATTTTATAATCCGTGAAGAGATACCTATCAAAGAGGATAAAGCAACTACATCATCAGCAACTTAGCCTTCTAGTTAGACGTCCGCTGGAGCAGGAGTTGATTAGGATAAAATCAAGTAGGTGCAAGAACAAGTCAACAAAATGGTAAGTTAGTTTATTATTTTGGTTTGTTTTATGAGACTACAATGAATAATAACCACATCACACTTGTTGTTTATGATCAGAGTGATGATGAGTTATAGAGAGTAGCAAATTCTGTGAAATCGATGGATAACGCGACACTCAAGCAAATGTATAAATAGAAGGGCATCGAGCTGAGTGATTTGCAAATCTAATAAATGAAAAGCATAGTTTCTCCTGAACTCATGAAGTCAGCAGTCAACAACCCAAATGCGCCCATTATGCCAGTTAATACTGGAAGTGCTACTGTGAATTCTGCTAGTCCATTATCACCCTCACCAGAAGTGATAAAAAACACCTAAGAACAAATGAAAAATATGGTAAATTCAAGCATATCAAGCAATTATTTGAGTAAGATTTACAAATATTTTCTTATTTGATATCAGAACGATACTGAGCTAAAATCAATGGTTGACATGATGAAGACTATGGATAATAGCTTCCTGAAAAACATGTACAAGTAATAAGGAATGGATCTCAGTGATGAGCAGCTCAACATGATGAAGACTATGATGACACCCGAAATGATCAAAACTGCTACCACAATGAATCCGAATAACATATCAGCAGCTTAATTTAATTCAGCTGCAGCGAGTAGCAGTGCAAACAGTAACAACAATAATACCTCTAGTTCTCAACTGTAAGGTAGTGCTTCAGACTCAGTTTCATCGTAGCAAGAATAAGCACAAGCTGCAGCATGTAAGGAGTAAATATTAAGAAGTGTGATCAATTTAACAAAGATTTTTTGATATGTTTAATATAGAGTAAATGCCTGACATGAGCAGCATGGCTGGTATGATGGAGAACACAGCAATGATTGAAACAGCCGTGAACATGATCATAGCTAATCCTGAGATGCTCAAAATGATGGCTGGGTAGTTAGGCGATAACCCTGTTGGAAGGTATCTTCAGAATGCTTCTCCGGAAGACCTGAGAAAGTTAGTGAATAAACTGAAATATCTCGTTCCTGTAGTGAAGTACGGATACAAGGGATTTTAACTTGTTAAGAGATTCAAAGGACCTATTGTGATATTGATTGTAGCTGCGTTCGTGAAGTACTTCTTCCTGTGAAGCACTGTAAGACAACAGCTAATCTACGAATCACTTCTCAAAGAGAAGGATGAAAGAAGCAAGATCAATTTTAATACTCTTGTAGTTCTCGCATGAAAGAGATGCAGGAGAAAAGGCAGGCATACAAATATTTTGATAAAAGTTTTTGTTGGTCATCATTTTGTATTATTTGTGTTCTGTTGATGTCTATTGAAAATGTGAAATAGTTTGATTTAACAAAGTAGTATGCATAAAAGTATTAATAAAACAATATTAAGACAACAATAGTAATTGCACTTTGAATCTATTATCTGGTTTGTAGTTTGGTTCTTAGTATTGTAGGCTAAGTAGTTTTTAAATAGACACATGAAAATTTATCTGTCCTGTGGATATTTAAATGTTTTGGTAACAAATAAAGGCCTTAATTCAAGCAATACATTGTGTTTAAAATTTGAAATGAATGTCTATTTTTGAATCTGGCTTTAATTAGCCTATTTAGTATGTTCTTAGAGCTCGGAATTCAATTAACTTAGTTAAATGTGATTTCAAGGAAATACACATAAATATGAGTTTAAGAGAGAGTAATCTCCCCAGATCCTCCAATATATGTGAATGCGATTGTAACATACCCAAGATTCAAATTTATTGTAATTTTCTGGACCAATTGATTCTTTGAAAAACTCTCCCCATTGATAGGATGTTGCTCTCTTTCAAATTAGTTTCTCCTGTTTTTCGTTCGAACTTTTGGAAGATAATAATCAATCTAAATCGATGGATGGTCGGTATCTTCTTATTCTTTGCGTTCAGTGCTTTATATATTTTGATTTTCCACTTTTGTTGTTGAGAAGGGGAGGTATTTATTGTTTTTGTTAAGATTGTGCGTATGTTTCGAGTGGATACTATGAAGAGAATTCAATTTCTTAGAGTAACTGAGTCTATGATTTGATAGTGGTTGAATTAGTTAATCCACTCCCAGAAAAAACCTATTAAATTGAAAAAAAAGAATAAGATAATCATTCCTTTTCTTCGACGTAAGCCTGCAATTTCGCAAACATGTCTGGGGATCGGGTAAGTGGCGAAGGTTTGAGGAATGGCTTTCTTGGTTTCGTTCCTGCCATGGTCATCAAGAACATTTTGGATTAGAAACACATGGTACTTTCTGAAGGCGCATCATCATCTGTTGAAATTGAGTAAACTCCCATTTCAGCGAAGAATGAGTCTACTGGCATGGCTGTATTGCCTATTCAGTAGAAACTACGATCAGTTGTGATGTTTGCTGATATATCTGGATTCACGAATCTGACAGAAAGTTAGTCGAAAGTTGGGCCAGAAGGAAATGAGATCATTGCTTTCGCGCTGAATAGATACATGGAACTGATGGTTTAAGAAATCGGTAAATCAGGTGGAGACATATTCAAGTTTGCGGGAGATGCCATGATCGTGTTATGGCCCCCACCACCAGCTGAAAAGAAATATGAGCATGAGAAAGAGGCGTTTCTTGTGAATAGCTGTCATTTGGCTGTTTAAAGTGCTGTCAATATCTAAAAAAAGCTAAAGGAGACAAAGATAGTTGATTCGATTATGCTCTCTGTTAAAATAGGCTTTGGAATAGGAGACTTCTCGATTATATACGTGGGAGGAGTCCTTAATCGTGCTGAGTATCTCCCAGCAGGACCTCCTTTAATCCAAGCTTTCGAGAGCGAAGAACATGCTGTGAAAGGAGGTGTGATCATCATTTCCTAAGATGTTGAGGACTATCTCAGAAGGGATAACTTTTTTGAGGTAAGCAAAAGCAAATCAATCACTTTTGATCCTTTAAGATTGATATGATTCTTTTACGAGATATAACTGAACTTAATGAATGTTTAATGATGTGATAGATGACAGAGATAACAAAGCCAGATGATAAGCGAAGGTTCTTTTAGGTATTGCATGCTAAGCACAAGGTTAGGAATGTGTCTTCGTCATTGCAGATCAAAGAATAACTTTCCTAAGCTCAAATTGAAATCATCAGACCGGATGTGGAAAGATACATCCCAAAAGCACTGAGAATCTACATAAACTTAGGTTTAGAAAGGTGGTCGAGCGAGCTAAGATGGCTGAGTATTTTATTCATGAACATTGGCATTGATCTCAACGATGCAGCTAAACCTGAAGGATTAAGTAGAATCTAGAAAGTCATCGAGTGCATTCAGAAATGCGTTTACTTTCAGGAGGGATCACTGAACAAGTTCATTATGGATGATAAGGGATCAACGATGATCATTGTCTTTGGATTACCACCAACTACTCATGAAGATGATGCAGCTAGAGCTTGTCTCTGCGCAAGATAAATCAGAAAGAATCTAAGTAATAATAGAAGAAGAAAATTAATTGGGAAAATGAAGGGAAATAGGGGATTCCAGTTGTTTAATCTCTTTTTGCTTTCTTATTTATTAAAGAGAAGATAAACACTGAGTGCAGTATCGGAATAGGAACAGGGTTGGTATTCGCAGGGGTAGTAGGCACTAGTGGAAATAGAAGGGAATATTCCGTGATCGGAGATAGTGTGAATCTGTCAGCTAGAATTATGTCCTGTGCTTGCCACGAACAGGAAAAGCGAATCCTCGTGGATGAGCAGACAGCTAAACAAGCTATGGGGAAGATCGACTTTAGATTCTGGAACTGGAAGAAATTCAAAGGGAAGAGCATGCATCTCCCGATTTATGAGCCCTTATACTGGTCGAACTCAAAGATGCAAGAGGAATACCCGGAGAATCAGTTTCCAGCTATTCGAACTCATCGATACTCTTATCCTCTTTGGAACCCTCAGTATCTGGAGCGCCCTGTGGATCCTCCTCCTGTAGTCGAAGAGAAACCTACTGCTCCAATGAAAAAAGCGTAAGTAGCAGGCAATCCTATGAAAACCCCATTGATGTTAGGAACCAATGCGTTGATGACACCTAAGTCATCCTAAGGATTCCTTTCCAAAGACAATAATAATCTCAATGCTTTAAATTTAAACAATAATAACAGCAATCTGCTGAATATAAGCAATAGCAGTGTCAACAAAAGCAATATCTTCAACAATAATAATAATAATTCTTAGCTTCGTCCAGAAGAAACAGAGTATCGGTAGGCATTGACATTGTATCGGACGATGATTGGAAGTGAAGACAAATTCTAAAGGGCATTAGACATCTACAAGTAGTTTATAAAAGGAATATCAAACTAGCAGATGAAAGGGAGAACACTGAGATGTAAAGGATTTACATTGATAAAAGGGCCAGTTGGAGTAGGGAAATCATTGTTCCTAAGAAAATTAGTGCTGAGTATGGCAGATGATTTGTCAAAGAAGAAGAAACTGCGATTCAAATACGATGAGAACATTTAGATCATCGCATCAAGCATCAACTCCAAATCATCCAAATACAAGTGCAATGGAATGAGGAAACCAATCAAAGCGCTGTTTAACTAGCTCATTCAAAGATCGTATAAATAGCCAAGTAGCCTCAGCAGTAACGGCGGAGTCGAAACTACACCAAGATAACCACAACTCTCCTTGGAAGAGAAACTACAGTTCCTGCATAAATCTATGCCTTCATTGCGTTTATAAGACCAACAGATGCAGACTACTATCCTTTAGATATTTGGGCTAGCTAAATCTGATTTGTTAGCTCCTTTCAACAACAACAATAACATAGTCCCTCCTATTTATCCTTAAACTCCAAATCAGCAGCAACAGAAAAAGCAAAGCAACACTTCGGAAGAAGAAAAAGCTAAAATAGAATATGACTTAATATCATCACTTCTCAGAGAATTCTTCGCTTCTTACCTCGAACAGACACAAAGGGAGGACAGTGATACATCCCCTGATTACATTGAAACCAATAAAAACAATATAAACTTAAGTAGTAGCAACACTTCTTCTTCATATCCTCCTTCAACTTCAACTTCAAATAAACCCCTCAATTCCAAGCTTATCGTAGCTCCTTTGATTATTTGTCTGGAGGACATTCATGGATATGATAAATATTCCTTCAAAGTCATTAAAAATCTTCTGAAACATTTCGATAATGTTATGTTCTTCGCGACTGCGAGGACTAATTACTTCGAGAAGCCTGTTGCATTTGAGCCTAACCCTAAGGCCCCCACGCAAGAAGACATCTTCAACAATGCAGTCTATTAAATAGAAGAGCTTCTATCCAAAAGTAACAAGAATTAACCATATTTATCAATGATTTTGTCTCATTTTTATTTATTTTATGCTACTTTGAATTGAATCTTTTTGACTTTGAATGGCTTTCAGTAAGCATGGACTAGTACTAATTAATCGAGCTGTCAAACTTCTAGCAACGAGATTCATAAAACGGCATTCAGGAGTTGCTTCGGACTGTATTCAGCATTGAACACATAGCCTACCCTAATGCACCAGTGAAGGATGATTACATCGAAATCCAAGAGAAAAATAGCATTTCTTATCTATTCTTCAACTAAATCAAAGAGCATCTTGTGGACTATCCAAAACTATTCTTCTTTTCGTTCTTGTAGTTCAAAACCAGTGGCAACCCATTGACGAGTCTTGATCTCATCGACTCTTTTTTGAGTTCCAAAATGCTCTTGCTAATAAACGTCAACTGCACGCCAGAAGAACTAGCAGCTAAGGGAAATCGAACGGCAAACTTTAATCTCAAGAAAACTGCATTCATCACAGACGAACTCAAACATGCCATGCTCACTGAAGAACTACTCACTATTAATGCACCTCTAAGTAAACATAAATTCAAGACAAAAGAAATACACAAAATATTATTAACAATACCTTAACTTTGCAACTTTCTTGTTGACATATCCTTTTTGGCTTTGTGAATCTCCTCAGTCAAGCGAAAGATCTATGGTCCGATCCTTGACTAATTAAAAACAGAAGAACTGCTTCTTATGAAGATTTCAAGTGTCATCGGCACTGTATTTGATTTGAACACGTTGAATTCAGTCTAGCCATTCAAGGAGCTCCTCAAGCAAGACTAACTCGTGGACGTCCTGATGAATCTCGTGAATATGCAGTTCCTTGAGATCCTTGAACATACCACCACGAACATCTATTTTCGATCTGTCCACCCCTTCATCAGAGAAGTGCTGTATCAACGAATGGATTACTCCCAGAGAAGGTAATTGCATTTAAACGTTGCTGAGACGATGTAGACTACTGTTTCTCTTGAAAAAAACGAAATCCAAGAACAAAGGAGACTTATCTACCATTGGAAGCTAGGTGAAAATACAAGGATGTAAGTCTAAAAGGATAACTAGAATGACATCTATTTAAAGTCGAAAAGAGCGATTATTGTTAAAAGAGTCACGAATATCTTGAAACAAAACGCAAACAGCAGCGATAGGACATGCATTCTCCATTCTGGGATCATAAGCAAACAAAGTGACAAAGGTGTCTCTTGGTCTGATAGATACGTTATCCTGACTGTATATGATCTTCGATACTACCACGATCTCGCAGAATACGAAGACAGCCCATCAGAGTGTCTAGCTTCAATCATGCTGAAAGACATCATTCGCTTTGAGAAGATCTCAGAGATAAACGGCAGAACAACATTCTCTTTGCTGAGTGAGAAATGGTTCAAGAAGGATCAGCTCAAGCAAAGCTAAAGGAGATTCAATTTCTAGAGTCATCTGGAGGGTATCTACGATGAGTGGTTAATCTACATTGAATATGCTAAGACCATCCAGCAATTCAATTATTTCACATAAACATATGGGAAGATTACACTTCCATTTGAGATACCTTAAGCCAATGTATCCTAGCATTTGTTTAGATGGAACTAATATGAAAGAAGAACTAAGAATAGTAGTACTCCTAATAGAGATCAGTCTATGAGCATGAGAGTGCCATTGAATAGTGTTTCAATGTCTGTTCAAAGGTAAACGTTGAATAAGAGTAAATTGAATAACTCCAGTTCAAGCAGGAAGCTACTCAAAGATGAAGACAGTAGTAGTTCAAGTGGCAGCTCGAATAGCTAGGATTAGTAAGCCATCAATAAAGAAAGAGTTAAGACCTTCATTTATAAAGGGATCATGCTATTTATGAGTCACATAGCTGAGATGTCCATATTGACTGATGAGCGATATAAAAAGTTAGGATAATCAACTTAGTTCATGGCTAAAAACCCAAGGTTATTTAAAGTTGATCCAGTTGCATTGCAGCTACCATAGGTTAACCAGAAAGTCAGTGAATTCTTCAATGATAGATCATCTCGGCCAAGCAATAACAACAGATAATAAAATAGGTAGGAATAATAAGCAATACAGGCAATATTTGATTAGATTATTAATACTTATTTTAATATTTGAATTCTGATATTGGTTATGCTATTTGTTAGTGGGAGTGATGATAATAGTTCTCGTGATGAAGGTTAGACATCCTAGTCATCAGATCGTTCAGGATAAAAGAAAAGTGTATCTAGACATTCTAGAGAGATCTTATCGGAGATCAAAGAGGAAGAGGAAGACATCTAGAATAGGATAGGTGAATCAAGTCATATCAAATCAGGAATGCTTTAATCTGGAGCGCAGCATGTTATTCCTTCGACAGGATAAGTTGCAAGCACTAAATATTTAGAAGATTAGACTGTTGCATGGCCAGCAAACAGCAATAACTCCATACAAAGCAATCCACTCATTCCTTTGCAGATACAACAATTACAAGGATAAGAGGTGGTTTAACAGTAGTAGTAACAATAATAGTAAGTTTAAAATGAATAGACGAATATTCAGGGAACAAAACGACTCTCGGTGATTGGATAGTTAGGTAGAAGTTAATAGGTGGGTAAGAAGGCAGGGAGTAGTTGTTTGAATGATTCAGATAGGGAATAAATAGATGAAACTAGCAGGACTAGCGTTAATAATAATAACGTTCTTGATTAGATTTCATTGGATTCGAAGGCTTCTTCATCATTGGTATATCATAATCTTTCATTAACGACAACCACAACCACAGCGAACACAATGAATAATTAGAATAATCTCACTAATTCAACAACAGAAACAATCAAAGAAGTATACCATTAATTTCAATTTCTTAATTAGGTATTTTGATTGATTTAGAGAGTCAATAACCTTTTATTAATATGTTTGTAGTAAATTCGCGAGGAGACTAACAATGTGAATAGTGTTATTGAAGAAGACGCACCTAGAATGCATTTGCCAACTGTAAAAGAACTAGACAGCTTTGATTCGTCGATTTTGTCAAACCAAATGAAAAGAGCTTAGTTCATTCAGAGTCCAGTCGATAAGCTGTTATTGACGCAGAACTTTGCTTCCCTCGAAATCAAGGAAGTACACACGTAGCATAGACTTGATGAAGGACTTTCTCAACGAAATGCGCCTTCTGATGGAATTGAATAAATCTGCAAAGACAAAATATACACTGAAAGTGGAAATTAATAAAATAATACTAAACGTCAAGGCTAGTTTAATAATGATGATAATTATGCTGGTAGTGCCATCAGCAAAGAAGAAACTATTCCTTATGGCTAGACTAACTTAGTGTAGATGCTATCAAAAGGAAATAAACAAGATGCTCAGAAACAATTAGACAACTAACAAAATGATGCTTTATCTTTGTTAGTTTAATAGTAACAATAACAATAAGTTTGTGACCAGCCACTACTACAATAACAAAGACCAATGCTATCTCTGTAGCTGTTTTAATTACAGTAATCACCATCATCTTCTCTTCCATCACAATAATAACAACAACAATTCCAATAAAGTTAATAATTCCAAGCAGCAACCAATCCTTCTAGCAATCTAGCTAATAAACCTATTTCTCTCTAGCAATAGCAATACATAGTCCATTAAAAGCGCTAATCATAGACTCATACATCTCCTCGTGGTCGTACAAGCATCTTAACCAATGGTGGAGGTGGAGGAGGACGTAGTAGCATTGTCTGTGAAGGTCTAATCGAATCTCCTCCCCCTCCTCAAGGCAGTGGTATGGGTGGTAATCTCTAAGGCATCGACATCCATGGGAGTTCTTTATCATCTTTCCCATCTCTTTTGAACTCCACGAACGCTCTTCATTTAAACATAGAAAGCTCTAATTTCTTAGCTAGTCCATCCGCAATTGCAACGAAGAAAGTGCGTCCTTCGCAATGGAACAATCTCCCGCTGTTAAACCTTGAACACTGTGAAAGCAACACGAACATCTAGGATATCTCAGCTATTCAAAAGAACACATCGAATAATGGAGACAGAGATTCCGCTACTCCCCGCAAAGAAGACATCACTAAGTCGGAGTAACTCATCTACTAAGCGATTCTACCGCCGATTAAAAACAGTAATAGCCTATTGGCAAGACAATAACAATTGTAATAAGTAGTGTAATCATAACTAAAACAATCCTCTTAGCAGCAATTGCCTTAATAACAATAACAACAACAACCGTCAGTATCATAACAGCAGTAGCAGTAAGTAGGTAGTTAATCATCAGTTTGCAGCAGTCCAGGATCGAGATCAGCTGATTCACCAAGAAAAGTACCAATGTTTACAATGAATCCAATCACTAATGATAATAAACAATACCAACCTTAACTAAAATAGCCACAATAGCCATAGTATTCAAACCGTTAGGTTTTCTAGATATCTTCATCTACATCCTCTCCAGTGACTCCCTAATAGCTATCATAATCATCTTAGTTTCAGAAAGAGTTCTAAGCAACATAATATCTACAACAGCTTGCTAATGACACACCAAGGGGTATTAATAACGATCTAACCCCACGAAATGCGAATGCTAATAATAATCTTAGTAATGGATAATATGAAGCCTTATCATCTTAATAATTCGAATGGCAATCTCAAGTTGAATAGCAATATCAAAAGTAATTAGAGTTGCGTAAGAATGAAGAGATGCAGAAGTACATTGCAATGCAGTAACAGTAACTTTAATAATTGTTGTAGTCTGACAATAATAAGATTGGAAATGGTCTCATTTAAAGTCAAGTGGCTGGAGAGAAAAAGGCTTAACTGGAATAATTATAATAGCAGAAATAAGATGGATTATAAGTGATTTAATCAACTTTGACATTATAATAGTAGTAATAGTAATAGCAAGGTTACTATCGTGAGGGTCCATCAGCAAGTGAGTTTTTACTCTGGCAATAGAATGAAATATTAAGATAGCAGAATCAGACTCTCATGCAATAGATCATGCAGCAATAACTCAGACAATAGCATGAGTAACTGTAAATTGATACTGTCTAACCAACCATTTAGTAGAGATTTTCATAGTAATACTAATAAAACTAACAATTACAGTTATAAGAAGTTCCTTTAAGGTAGGCTAGTTCACTGCAGTCTTCTCCTGTCAGAAGACATTCATTGATAGAGAAAAAGAGATAGTCATCGCTGGTTATTCATACAAATAGTCAAGCTAATCTGAATTCAGAGCAAGTCTATGATGGAATACAATCAAATTAACAAAATCAAGGACTTAATATTATGGATTCACATTATCTCTAGGTCAGCAACAATAATGCGCATTCATACCGCCCTTCAAGTTAACTAGCATAGCAAAATGGAAACTACTCCTTCAACCCTTCTCCTAAGGGCACCTTAAAGGATGCTTCGTAGTTGCTTTTAATCCAGAAGAATCACTAATTATTTCTCCAAAAACCATCCCAATCTTAACTGGTCACCGCTCAATCACCATCTCACGCCTTCACACAAACACCCAAGTCACCAACATACAAGATACCAGTTAACCATAAGCCTCTCACTGAATAAACAAGTAAATCCTATTCTTCAAAGCATTATCTTCATTATTGTTAAATACATAACAACTATTCTATTACTTTAGGTCATAAGAAGGCATTAACTCGTGGCAACGTGAGTTCAGTCTTGGGTGACAAATTCATGCTAAGCCGTGGATTGTAAGTCAATGTAACTAGCTAATTCAAAGACAGAACAGTAGAAGTCACCTATCAAGGACTCACAGGACGATTCCCAATGAAGTCTTTCATCTTCATGAGAGATAACTCACCAAAGAATAAGTAAATTGTTACAAATACTCCTAGATCTTTGAGTCCTTACAGATAACAATCGAAATAGCACGCTAATAGACATGATGATTGTGTGATTTATTCTTAATCACCACCATCAATCAGAACATATTAATGAAAAGTAGAAATGTTCAACAGAAAGCAGCCAATTAATTTGCTAACAGTTTCATTTTTCTCTTTCTTTCTCTCTCTTTCTTTCCCTTATCCGTCACATCTTCCCTTGTTTAATTCATTTTTTCTCTACTGTCTCTTACTGCTCTTTAATTCTAACATTTGAATGCTCGTGATTAATCCTTTTACTAATTAGATTTATAATAAAAACTATTTAATATTTTTATATTGTTATTTGTTTGTATTTTTTTCTCTCTCTCTTTTAATTGTATTTCCCCAGAGCTGCATTCGAAGAAGTCAAAAATAAAAATAAAACCAAAGTTTTTTATTTTATTAGGCCAATGAATTCTTCTCATTTACTTCTGAGAAATCATTTCAAGGCATCTTATCCATTTTGTTTGATTTTGTTTTAGATTTTGCATTATTTGTGTTTATGTTGATTTAATATCCTTTTAATGTTCATATATTTGCATTTCTCATGTGCAATTAGTTATAGTATCGTGAATATTTCAATCATAGTCAAATAGTCGAAATGTAGTATATGTCTGTGCACAGTTTACATATATTTGTTCTTGATCAAATTGATTGCTTAAGCTAGTCAGATATCAAGCAGCATTTGCTTCGTATTTTCGACTGCTTAGCGAAATGTATGTCTAAAGGCAAGGCTTCTATGGATGTATAAAAACTATCTGTTTGATCTTTCCAGGTACATCCCAATGCAAATCAACAAAGGAGAAACTGATTATTGCATGCCGAAGCAGATGCATTTCTAGAAATATACTGTGAGTATATCTCAAGTTGATGTGGGTTCAGTTATCTCAGCTCAGTTGATTCTGCGTTGGATGAATATCAAAAACTACATAAGACTTGCCTTCAGCGCATTCATTTAATGCATATTATCCTGTAAATTTAATTAAGATATTCAATTCCTTACATATTATGAAGGGATTTAATCTTTCCTTTATAATTAGCAGTATATTTGGAAAAAATCATAAGGTTTTCGTTGGGAAAGTGAAAAGAACATTTTGTTATTAAAATTTGACAATATTTTCTAAGTTTTGAATTAATTCTTTCAAAATTCAATTTCCCTCTTTATCTCTTTTCTTTGCTTCCTCCCCAACATTATCTTATTCATTCTATTCATCTTGCAAAGTTTCTCAAAGCTATTAAATTTAATTTTATTTTTCTTTATAAATGTTAGATGTGTATTGATTGATTTATTCCCATTTTGATTAATTAATTAAGAAAATTAGATGAATTAATTGCTTAATATTGAATTCAAAGTTTAATTGACTATTTTTTTTATCATTTATTAACTAACTTTTTGAAATATCCCCCAGTTTTAATCTAACGACTCTTTCGCGCATCTCCCAGTAAATTATTAATTAAAACAAATCTTAAGGAGTATCTTTTAGGCTGCTTGCAGTCTATGTACAAGTACCTTAAGTCCATGAGCTAGCTCTCCGTGATGCAGCACGCATAGTTTTTGATCGAACTCATTCAGTTTTTGTACGGCCTTCCCCCCTGTAAGACTCCGTTGGACATGATTCAAATCAAGGCACAACCACGGATGTCTTCCTCACCCCGCAGAGATATCTTAACAAATATCCAAGTTTTTAACAAGTTTACCCCCTGATACGGCTCTCACTGCTCCGACTTTCTCATGTAGATCGACCCTTTGTGAAGAGAAATGTTGGCGAAAAGTTAAATGTATTTATATGTATGATGCAATGAGACAGACTAATTAATTCCACAAACAGACTCTTTCTATCCATAGAGCGTTAAAACAGCTCGTATTAATAAATAAATAAATAAAAATGTTTCGATATGTTTGTTAAAATGCACTCCATGAGATGAGATGATTCATAATAACAACATAATCAAACAACAACTCAAATACATGCCCACAGAAGACATACTCATAGCATGCACATATATATAAGAACATATCAATGCCCATAAAAATAGTGATTAATTACCATGGATTATCCTTCTAAAATAATTAATGATTTCGAAATGTCATTAATTCAGCTAAAAACTCTCCCAAGCTGGGACATTTATCGTTCACTTTTTGAAATCAAAAAAGGCATATCCATTTAAGTGTGTGTTTACAATATCATTTTAATGTTTTCAACCATTTATATCAACAACAGCAACAAACTGCATTATTCACATTATTTTGATTAATTTTGAACATTCTTTCTCATGAATCATTTTCACATTCATCTCTTAATTATTCGAATCAAAAGCATAAATTCATTTGGGAATTTAGTTTCCCTTTTAATGAAATTTTTTAAAAGCTTTCAGCTCAAGCTGAAAAGCTTAAAATTAGGAACGACGCGAATTGTTGTGCTCCCAATCAACAATTCGCGTCGTTCCTAATAAGGGAAATAGGCTGTTAGCTTCACTTGAAGTCTAGCAGCCTATTTCCCAATTAGTTTTTAAAGAAACCCGGCAGAAAGGCTATACATTCTCATAGAATGTATAGCCGAAAGTACTATCGGCAACAGCCATAGTTCAAGGATCTCCCCCCCAAAAAAATAGCTAGCGAAGACGGGAGACGGATCACAAAGCCTCCCGCCACATTAAAATAAATAGCTAGCTGGAGACGAGATCACGAAATGAAGGAAATATATAAATTAATACTTATTTTTTTTGTTTAATGAAGCAGTTAGCTTCACAAACAGATTTGTAATTATTAATTCATATATTTGTTTGTATTTCTCTTAAAAATTGCTGATTGAAAACAATTAATTTCTTAATTATTCTTTATTATTTTATTATTATTCTTATTATTTTATTATAATTATTATTCTTAATATTCTTATTATTATTATTATTCTTTAAAATCTTATTCTTCTTAATCTTAAAACTCTTATTCTTCTTAATCTTAAAATTCTTATTCTTATTCTTGAAATTCTTCTTCTTCTTCTTCTTATTATTATTATTATTATTATTATTATTATTATGATTATTATTATTATTATTGTTTGTCTTTACCATAGTTTTGATATTGCTTAATAGAATTTATCTAAATATTGGGGTTGGGGTTGGGGTTGGGGTTGGGGTTGGGGTTGGGGTTGGGGTTGGGGTTGGGGTTGGGGTTGGGGTTGGGGTTGGGGTTGGGGTTGGG
>Ga0302271_10000427_pt1 | contig 41329 bp, 31 predicted proteins | sample III_Bog_N1_1_FD_198767 | JGI IMG/M metagenome (GOLD analysis project Ga0302271, IMG submission 198767) | Peat permafrost microbial communities from Stordalen Mire near Abisko, Sweden - III_Bog_N1_1 | ecosystem: Environmental > Terrestrial > Soil > Wetlands > Peat | place: Sweden: Abisko...
AAGAACAGCTTTGAATTACATTGCAGTTAATGTATTCGAAAGCAAAAAGAAGTTCTTATTCGTTTTGTAAAAAAACTCACTTTTTTATAATAAAAAACATGTTTCAAAATAACAGAACAAATTTAACGAACAAGGTATCAAATGCCTTAAGGGTTGCCATTGAAAAGCTAAAATTCAGATGAGGGTCTCAAAAAAAGCATCAGAGAATTCATTTTAAAGTTCCAATGTCTTACGAAAACCAAAAGAAAGAAAAATTCGGGTCTTTCCCCGAGAATGCCATCGATGTAAGTTCAAAAGAATGAAATGCTAACAGAAGAACTATTGAAGGAGTTCAAGTAAATCGTTGTCAGTTATTTGAGATTAGAATAAGAATTCACAATGAGCATTGAATACATGCTGACTTTCAACAATAAATTAAAAAAAAATAGATTTGATTCTCCACTCGGATCACAAAAACACATTAACAATGAAATCAGCTTTTTTTAGTCAGATTTTGGGCAATAATTTCATGTGAGGTATTAACTTAGAGATACAGTAGCAATAAGCAAGGATAAGAACACACACAAAATAATACAGTTTCTAATAGGAGTAAGAGTGTCAGAAGAAAAGATCAGAACATATATTGAGCTTAAAAGCTCTTTTTGATCTTGCACCATGAGGAGTTTTCTCCCCTAGGGATTACATATTTGTAATGAATTCATATTCTCACATTATTAAATCAAAGATTTCTTCAATTTTATATTCTTTAAAAAATAGCAACAAACAGATTGAACATTTTCTCACTACTGTCATTGATATTTTAGAAAGGTGCACTATGAGAATAACTGAAAAGTAAAAAGAGCAGAAATTTTTATAACAATAAAAAACACAAGATAATTATTAAAATGAAAAGGGATTAATATTTTAATAACTGAAGCTATTAATGCGGACAAGGAGGAACTCAATATTCCCAAGGATTTACTTGCATTCTTCTGAATTATGGATGAAATAAACAACCTCTATTTTATTAAAGAATAGAAATAAATCTGATTTTGCAGACACAATAATTTTTCAATTATTAAATACCAAAAATACAGGATTGTTTTCTACATGTAAAGAAAGATTAGTTTTGGAGAGGATGAGTATCTCTTCTACCATCTCAAAGAGGAAATTCACATTGGGTTTAGTCAATCTTGAGCATATCACTCTTTTCAAACCAATCTTTGAGTTCAATTAATAAATCTCTCAGTCAGATTTTGAAAAGCTCTTATCTTCTTCTTTTACTTCATTATCTTCTTTAAAACAAAATAAAATAAGAAGAAAATGTTTAAGACTGCTCACTAAGAAACATGAAATATGAAAAATTGTTAAGTAAGTATCCTCTGGTTTTAAATTTATTTTTCGGATCAGCGATTATTGTAATTTCTATTAATAAGTTGAGATATTTTTGTTAATTTTTCTGATGATTTTATTTTCCAAGAGGAATGAACATAATTGTGGTTAGAAATGAATAAAAATCTTTAATAAAATAGAAGCAAACATATTAAATATATTTCTTCAACTAGCATTGATATTTTTGAAAGCTGTGCGCTAGTTGAGAATAACTGAGATGGAAAAAGTACAGAGATTTCAGAAATAAAAAAACATAAAAAGTTATCTAGTTGAAGGGGATTTATTTTTTTAAATAAATGAAGTTACTCATCTGGATAAGGTTGAACTCGATATTTCCAAAGAAAATATACTCAATTCTTTTTGGTTTATTTGTGAAATAAGGAACCAATATTTGCCTTAAAATTAAAAAATCACCTGATTTCTGTATGTTTTTAATTTTTCAATTCTGAGAGAATTAGAAAACAAAAATATTTTCTGCACGCGAAGTAAGATCCGTTCTTTTAGAGGATGAATATCTCTCCTACCATCTCAAAGAGGAAACTCGTTCAGGGTTCAGTCAATCTTGAGCAGATCACTCATGCTAAACCTGTTATCTTTGAGTTAAACAAACAAATCTCTCAGCCAGCCCTTGGATAGATCTAATCTCCTTCTGGTTCTTTATCTCCTTCAAAACAACAACCTTACTACTTGTAGCACAATGCGCTACTTTTCCATAGTCCTACTTCATCTAAGCTCTCCTTATAAAAATTTGAATCCTCTCCATTCTCGCTGTAACTCTCGCAATGCAAATCTTCTAAGACAGTAGTAACCACTGAGCCAAGTGTGCTTGAGAGAGTAGATTTTGCATCTTATGTGAGAATCAAATAAGAAGAGAATAAGTAAAAATATCATCTTGGTTAGTCATTGATGATGAGCCCATCATAGCCTTGTTTTACAACTAACAAACCTAGTTAAAATGCAAATAAAGTATTAGGAAGCTAGTCACCTAGTAAAAAGAAAGACATTTTACTCAGCACTCACCTAAAACGCAATGATTGGAGTTAATAGTATCTTTAAACAACCAACGAAACTTTTGAGTAGGTTTTCGCTCCGAACACTAGCACTTTAAGCAATATTTTAAATGAAAGTGAGACAGAAGTAGGATAAAGTCATAATCTTTTTAAAACGCCAAAATTAGGATAAAAATCAAACTTAAAGGGATATTGCCCTGATGAACTTACCAGAGAAAGCTAAAGAGAATCTGAAGGCTTGAAATAGGAGACTGAAAAGAAACAATATGATGAAGCAGAAAATAAGATAAACACATAATCGCAATAAATCAAGTTACAGAGAAGGCAACATATGTCTTTAACAAGCAGAAAAATGAGAAACAGCTTTACCCCAAGCAACAAGAATAATGGGTCGGCTTGCAATTTCGGTTCTGATTATTCGAACCAAAGAAATATCAGCTCACCAAAAGAATCAAATCAACAAATAAACTAACAATATGAATTTTCACAATAGCTATCAGAATCAAAAAATTACCAAACGAACTTAAATGTATCATCCTCCTTACCTGCGTTACAAATTTTAGTTTCATAGAAAGATTTCATCAAAACTAAAGATCGAATTAGGCCTGATCAGACTACTAAGTCAATGGTATTTTCATCAATAAATCAATAGGATAAGGAGCTAGATATTTTGAAGAATTCTATTAAGATACCACATTTTGAGATTTAAGATGTCTAAACTGACATTTCATTATAAAAATCAATGTCTCAAACAACTTTATCAAAATGGCGATTGAAAGAGAGACATAGCAAAATTATTACCACCGAGAGACTAGAAGATATCAACTTTTAAGTGAAAATAAACTCAAACCCAGCTTGTAAAAACTTAGAATAATTTCGAAGATCCTCAATTTAGCAGGAAAAAACGATCTAATAGCGGTTTGATTTGAATAAAATATTCGAATCAGAGCCTAAAAAATAAATTATTTCTGTCACACCTACAAATGCAGGTTATCATCCTTAAAAATAAGGGATCTAGACACATGTTAAGTGCTACACAGAAGATAATACACCAATTAGCAATCCATTTACACTGATTATAAAATAAGATCCTAACCTTTTATCTGTGGATATGAACAGAAACAGCAAAAAAGGAACTTCTTCAATTTCCATTTCAAGTATCGATGGGATGCTCAGCAGCGATTAAGAAGGAAAAAGCTCATCGACTATGCCTGCTAAAGAAACCAGTGTGGATATGACTGCAGATGAGACGAAATAACTGTCGCAAGATAGAGAATCAAATAAGAATATTCTAGGTTCATCTCCTTCTATATAAACGATCGCAAATTAATCATAATAGTAAAAATAGCAGTTATTCTAGCACTCTTCGTTAGTTCAGATTTAGCAAGGTTCTTAGAAATATGGGTTTTCAGATTTAATTGCACAAGACAATTAATTGCAGTCGAGCAGAGGCAAGCACTGCTCGACTCATGAGGAAGCAGAGGAAAAGCACCAACAAAACTCAATAAACAAATAAAGAACCAGAAATTCTCTGAAACCAGCTTGTAAAATCAATTTTAAATGGTGGATATTTTAACTATTTTCTTAATAATTTTGTATTTTTTACTTGAAAAGGTAAAACTCGAAGGAGCGTATTTGTTCTGAACTCAGTGCCTCCTACTCCTTCAAGCAAGTAGCTCTATGCAAAGAATAGTACACTAGCATATTTGTAATGCCCAACTGATGAGAATCTACAAGGATTTGAGAGAACTGCTGAGGAACAAGAAGATAAGAAAATCTTACATGAAATCAGCTTTTAAATCCCAAATTTAGTGAAGGCATTATGCGGAGACACATATGCCTAGCTTAAACATGATTTATGTTAATTTTGCACTGATGATATTGGATCACTAGCTTTTTCAATTTCATAATTAATCCAAGGATTCTGCTCAAATTCAGTCTCTCATTTCATCAGCCCTTTCAAGCTATGCTAATCTCTCATAGATAGAGTGCTAGATGTACTCCTCTAAGAACTAAGAGCACTTAGTAAATCAAAGAATTATTTAAATTGAATGATTTTAATACTAAATTACTTCTTTTTTCTTAAAAATCAATTAGACGTAGTGCAATCTTCAATCGATGTCTTTTAAAAAGCCTTTGAGATGCATAGTTAGGATATTCTAGCTGAATCGTTAGAAGAGAAGCTAGGAGGGATATCTTAGTAAAAAAGAGTAATTAATGAAGTTATTGATTATTCGATCTAAAATAGCTCAAACATGTTATATGAAGCTAAAACGAAGAGTGAACTTACAGAATCGCATCTAAAAGCAATAAAACGGATCCTCAAGTATGATGGAGATGATAATGAAGGGAATGAGTATCGCAGTGAATTCAAAGCAGTTTTGAATTACAGTGCAGTTGATGTATTTGAGAGCAAAAAGGCGCTCTTACTCGTGTTGTCAAAAAACTCACTTTTCTACGATAAAGAATTTTGCTTCAAAATAGCAGAACAAATTGAACGAACAAGATATCAAATGGCTTCTGGGATGTCATTATATCGCTTGTATTCCGATGAGAGTCTCAAAAAGAGCATCAGAGAATTCATTTTGAAGTTATAATGTCTTACGAAATACCAAAAGAAAGAAAAATTTGTAGATGATTTAATCGATTATGTGCTGTCTCCTAAAGTGACATCGATGTAAGTTCAAAAGAATGGCATGCTAACAGAGGAGATATTGAAGGAGACCAAGTCAATCTTTGACAGCCATTTGAGATTAGAATAAGAATTCACTGAGAACCTAGAATATTTGCTTACTTTCAACTACAAATTCAAAAAATTAGAATGGATTCTTCACTCGAATCCGACAAAACACATCGAAGGAGGAATAGATAAATTAATAAAACTATTCAATGAATTGTTGGCAAAGGATCTTCAGCGGAAAAACCCATTGGTGGATTATTCTGATATTCTTTAAACTGAAAATTTTACACTTCTTATCCAGCTATTCTTCAGTCCATACGATGGTTTTAATGTCAAAGATGCACTTTTTTGTTTTCACTGCCCAGTAATAGAAGAGAGATAAACCCTTACATTGTGGCTTTCAATGTTCGCGCAAGCGCTCGAGATGAAGTGCTCGCACATTCACGCATAGATTATTAGCAATCTAACGCAGTAAATGATTCTTTCTAAATTCTAAATAGACGCAAATCACAGAAAATGAGAAATCTTGAAAGAAAAATAACTAAACAAAAAGACGATACCTTTCGAAAAGGAATTAAAGGTGGTTTTTGTGTAAGGAAGCTATTTTTCTGATAAGTAACAAAGTTAGGAAATATGCGTTTGAGATCAGTTTTAATAAAATTGTTCAAACTCAATTACGCGATTAAAAAGCATATTTTAAAGCTAAAATACGCAATCTGTCAGGCATTAAAGAGGCCAGAAAACTGAGTTAAAAGTCTTAGAAAGTTGTTTGAAAAATAAAGGTGATAAAAATGTTTTTTGAGTTGTATTTTCCATTCGCTTTGTCGAAAAGATAAAAAAGTCTATTTTTCTTGTCCTAAATTAATAAAACAGGGAGAACTTTATTGAATGAGCTGAGGATGCTTACACATTCTTAACAAAAAAGAACAGAAAACAAACAAGTAGATAAATTTATCTTTTTTTTTGTTCGCTCATAGCGAGGGTCTAGCTTTGTTGCGTTTATCTTTCTCAATTTCTGCTACAAGATTACAAACTTCGATTGATTATTTGACTATTTTTTGTATGGCTTCTTGAGGGACATCGCGATGAATTGGGAGGTAGAGAATTTTTTAGAAGAAATCCTTGGTTTTCTAGGGATACTTGTAGTTGAATCCAATTGGACTTTCAACTATGTCAAGTTATGTGGCACCAAGATACGCATCTACGCCTCTTCCATTTAGAATCTCAAATGCAAGTTTAGGGTTTTCTGTTATGATGGGATAAAGCCAGAATGCACGGTTAGGAATGGCTCTTCCTGGTACCATGACTCCGTTTTTGGTTAGTTAATCTTGAGCATCACGGAGTTTTTTAACTTGCATTTAATAGATTACAGCATTGTAATCTCTCATACGGAAATAAAGTAAAGCAAGCATAGGTGTAGGCATTTGGAGCCTGAAAGTATCAAGGAAGTCTTCTTTAGGTTAGAATCCTCTGACCATGGAAACAAACCTGGTCTTATAGTCAAAGTTAAGTTTGTAGAGGATGGGTCGGAAAAAGGAGTTTATCCAGGGTGTGTTTAGGCAGAAGGCTACAGGCATATTTTTCAAGATTTTTGTGAAATAGAATGACTGAGACATCATAGGGTAATTGCTGACAATATCCTTTGCTTTGCGGAAAATCACCTCTTGATTTCTAACTATAGTGATAGCTCCTCCTAAAGCTGTGAAAGGTTTGATAGTTCCAAAGGAGAACATTGTGAAATCCGCTGAAGGGCTCCCGTTGTCTTTTACATCTGTGAAGGACTCAGCTTGATCTTCAAATACCAAACATCCTCGAGAATGTGCGAATTTGAAAAGTTCTTCGGCTTCAAATTTTGCTCCATAAATGAAACTCACTAGGACTAGCTTAGTTTTATCTGTGAAAGCGTTCTTGAAGTCTTCTGTGGAAGGTCCAAGGGTCTCATCTGAGATATCCACTGGGACGGGAACAAGTCCATGAGCACGAATCATTTTTACCATATCAGGGATATTCACAGCTGTCATAACTACTTCTGAACCGATTGGAAGATTTAAAACCTACAAAATTGCATCAAAAGCTGTTCTAACTGATACAGTCAAGAGCATCTTTTCTTCAATGGTGTTGTCAGCTGTTTTCTTGTTTAGAATGATCTTTTGCAAGAGCTGATCGAGTATGTAGCGATCTGCTGGTGAAGCAAACTGCAATAAAGCTTGAGCCATATAACTGAAGTTGATATCCAGGTAAATTGCAGAATATGGAATCCAATCTATCTTCTTTTTGAACTGCATTGCTAAAATTGAATATTTTTATCTTTTAGAGAAACTACCTGAAGCTTTTAAAAAGTTTGAGAAGGATTGAGAATCTATTGGGTTGCTTTTTAGGAGCTAAAATTGAATTGATTTCTTTTTTTCTCACAAATTAATAATTTTCAAACTCTTAGGGAGATCATTGACGCTTATTTCGCAACTCAAATGCAATGCTTTATTCTCCCAAATTACACAAAATATAGCCCTCAAAACTAATAACATCCAAGGAGAAAACTAAATTATAAAGAGCTCAAAAACCTGAAATAAATAAAAAACCAGATGAAAGTGTATTATTATTTGATTAGGGTCTACGTTACAAAAAAGCTCCTTTATTTTTTTATTAATACATAAAACACTCAAAAGAAATTTTTTGCTAATTTAATATTCATTGGTTTTTAAATCATGCAGTATTTATTTTTCCCTTAAAAAACTAGAAGACTAATGAGTTTTCTCCAATCGCAAATACATTCAACAAAGATTGTAAGTTATGGTGCCATGCTTTTTAATAATAAAGATACCTCAATGATGATAACTGTGGAATAGAGGACATTAATACAAAGAGAAAAATATCGAAAGCTGAGACTAATGGGGAACTATATTATTTGATTATTTCACAGATAGACCAATATATAATTTAATAAATAACATTTAGAGTTCATTACTTTGAATGAAATGTTTTGAGTAGGAAAGAACTAAGGCAGCCTTGACAAATTGAAAATTAATAGATTTTAATAAATGAATGGGAGAGAAAAAAGAGAAGGGTTTAATGAAAATACCCCAAAAGACTGATGGCTCAATTGCAATTTCAATGTTTGAGTATTCCCATGTACATTTTCTGTTTATTTTCCATTTTTCTGAGTCTATCAGCTTATGCCATTTTCTTTTGTTCATATTCGTCTTTTAAAGTCGTTAATCCTTCAACGAGCACATTCATTTGTGCTTCTTTTTGTTTTTTATTTTAAGTCTAGGCATTTGCTTCTTATCTGTGTTAAGCCTTACTGATGTTAATTTAACACCGAATGTCATTGTTATTCAATTCCATTCTTTTAATTTATTCAGTCAGTTCGTTATGCTAATCAGCGACTTCATTCTGCCTTTCTACAATCGAACTTTCAAGATTTTGTAATTCTTCCATTAGCAGTACAATTTCATGTTCATATTGTCCTTGAAGATCATTCTAACGCTTGATGAGCTCCTAGCATTGCTTTGAACGCTGAAATAAAGGAATCATTTCTTTTTCAAGTGACTCAGCCTCTGCTTTCATAGCTTCCTAATGATCTTTGAGTATGTCTCGCTCTTCTTTTTTCTAGGTCACAATAGCATGACCTTTTTCAAGTAAATCATCGAATGTATTGCAAAGTGCTTCATCGAGATAAAGATAAGCTTTGTTCTTGAAGATCGAGGAAATATTGACTTTAGGGACACTTTGCGACTAGCCATGTGTTTTGTTAAAGATGCGAGTACCAAACAAGAAGCTGCTGGATGTAGCAAAACTAGATTTCGAGAACATCGAAAAACGTCTTGAATTTCCTTCTTCCATCATAGAGTCAGATTAGTTCTGTTTAACTGTAAGACTTGACCATTCCACAGGTTCTTAGCTCTAACTAGCTTACTTCTACTATTAGAACTATCTTTGAAGCATTCCAGCTCCGTTTATTGGGGAAAGTTATACATCCTTGGGTGATTTAAATGCTGAAGTTGCATTGTTCTCAAACTGGGATGCAGCAACTGGAGGCACTGCTTTTGCTGGTTCTACTAAATCGATAGGTTTCCCTTGCATAGTAGATCGATTGTAAGGTTGTAGAGGCTGAGAATTGTAAGATTTAGGTGCTGAAAAATTGTTCTTGGTATCTTTTTTGGCAACTAAAGAAACTCCATAGAGTTTTTAAGAAGCAGCCTTAGCCTGAGGGCTCTTAAACGACTAAAAAGGAGAAGAAGAGGATGAATTTTCTTTATTCATTCAAAAGGTGTAGGTAGATGTGAGATTGGAATAATTTAAGAATAATTATATTAATTAATTGCAACATCTCCAACACTCTCTCTTTCTCTAAGCTTTTTTTGTATTGACTGGGCTAATAAAATTTAACTACTTCAGTAGACTTGCGTTTCTTATTGAATAGTTTTCTATGCTTAAGAACAAATAAAAATATCGCCCTTATAAAATTTGTTATTTTTATTAATCTCTGTTGTTTCGTTGTGTTTTTTTTGGAATGTTAAATATGCTTGTCCAAAGAACACCTTTCTAATTGTAATATTTTTAGAATTTCCACATTGTTTTTTTCTTTCTATTTATTGTTTTTGGAGTCTCTAATTATCCTTACAGTTTAAAGAATAATTTAAGCATCAAAATGTACGGACTAGTTTAAATTGAATCAAGGCATTTAAAATTTTTTATTCTTATTAGTTTTCATAGCTCTTGAAAAATTGATTTATGGGTAAAAAAGATAAAATAATAATTTTTTCCTTAAATTAATATTAAAATTTTTTCAGAAATAAGGAAAAGAATTGTTGAGTAAAATTTTCACATCAACATCAGAATGTGTGAAAAACAATGAAAAATATTGTTTAGGATCAGACACTTTACAATCTCCAATCTTTTTGAAGTTTAGAAAGAGAGAGAATGAAGAACAAAGCCCATTATCTAATTGAAATAATAAATTATTTAAGAAATTGTGCTATTTTTAATCTTTGCAGAGTACAAACATCCATACACTAATACATTGAATTAATTTGATAACTCTCCTTTTTTTTGTTTTTGCTGAGCATTGATTGGTTTCAGTAGCATCCCCCTCAACTTGTCTGATTGATGAGATATTCAATGTTTCTAGCGATTTGAGGTTCCCATTTATCTCCATTTTCAAGCAGTTTATACTTGTCGTAGAATAGATCCTCATGAAGGAAAGCAGTTTACTCATAATTCGGTCCCTAGTTTATTTTTTATGATAAAAAGTTAAATTATTAATCATTTTAAAACCCTTAGAGATTTCTATTAATTATACCTCTACGATTGCATCAACTGGGCATGCTTCTTAGCAGAATCCACAATAAATGCATTTGGTCATGTCAATATCATACCTCACTGTGCGTCTATTGAATTTAATATGAAAACAAATAAAAAGAATTATTTCATATTTAAACTCACAATTTCATCTCGCGTACCTAGATCCATCTGGTCTAGGTTCAGTCTCAATTGTGATGGCTCTCGCAGGGCAAGCACTCTAGCAAAGCTTGCAAGCTATACATCTATTTAAAACAATTGTAAAGCAAAAAATCATTTTTTCTTTTCTCCTATCTTAAATACTCCATTTTAGAGAGATTTCAACGCAGTCAACTAAATTGCCATATGTATTCAAATATCTATGATCTTTTTTATTTCTTGGTAATATTTTCCTCCTCACTCTTAACAGATAAATTCCTCATTTTATCTTTTACCTTTCTTCACCAGTTGGGTATCTTCTCAGTGCATGTTCACCTCTGAAGAGTGGCGATAATGGGCCCTTCTCGAATGGATAGTTGATAGTCCATTCTGGCTCGAAGCAGTAGACGATACCGCAGAACCAAAAGTGATAGAAGTACTCAGGACAGATGATATTCTAATATGATGTTTCCCAAACATCTGTGTAATCTAAGTCATCGGGAACGTCTCTACCGTAAAGAGTCACATCGTCTTTGAGCTCATCATCGAAATCCAAATTAGGATCGTAGAATGACTTATTGTAGTGCTTAGCTGTCACACTTGAATCAGGAGCTTCCAGATTTATCTTCGGGATCAAGCCTATTTTGGGAAGAAGAAGAAAAAATACTATTTCAGAAATGTTTTTGTTTTACAGTTATCAATTCAATTGTTTGCTTCTCAGCAGAACTCAAAGGAGCAACAATAGTTGGGAGATTGATGTTAAACAATAAAGAGAAAGTGTGCTTACAGAAGTTATTGCGGAGAGCCTTGCTGAGTTAGACTTTGTTGTAGTTCTTCAACACTCGAGAAAGCATGTGACTTGTGTACAAGATCGGAATTCTTTAATTTTCTAATAATTGTTTTTTTCACTGTTTTGAAGAGGAAGAAGAAGATTTAATGCGACAAATAAATTTCTTTGAATTAATGAGGACTCCAATTCCTGCGAAGATACTCGATTAATTACCTTCCTTTCCTTTCCTCAAATGAAGAAGATTCTCTCTAAGCAGAAAAACATAAATCAAAATCTTAAAAAACCAAATACACTTTTGTTAATCATAAATCTAATTACTTTTTTTACACACATTTCCCTCTACTTTTTTGTGTATGAAAGTCTACTAGCTGTACACTCATTTACTTCGAAGCTTCAAGCGATATTCCATCCCCGAACCTGAATCATCAGCGCTGAATATCATTTAAAAATCACTTGAGATTCCATACAGATCAGTCTACACGAAAACTGTAATGTTCTCACAATGTTCTAAACCACATATTTATACAGCACAAGGCAATAACTAATCTAAATACCTTTTTTTGACTACAATTTTAGTACGCCTCTATTTTAACTTTGTTCTTTTCCTAATCTTCACTTAGCCATGCTTAAGAAAAGAAGAACTCTCATGCCTATTTAGTACGTTATAGGAGAATGGGAATTCAGAGATCTTTGTCTGAAAATGAAAAGACCTGTTTTGATTCCACGTCCAGAAACCAGTGGGCTAGTAGATTTAGTTCAAAAAATGATCCCTAAATGTAAGTCCCTGATGCCCCAAGAGAAGCAAAGACTAAACAATGTTTCTTTGAAGTTTCTAGAAATTGGGTGTGGCTCAGGTGCAATATGCCTTTCTCTTCTTAAGGTTCGTTATTTAAGATTTTTTTTGGAGTGTTGATTGAGTTAATAAGCTAAATGCTTGGGTGCCCGTTTGCGTTATAAAATAACATATTTTTTTGTGCTGAAAACAGGAGCAGTAGAATCTTCAAGGAACAGCAATTGATTTGAAGTTAGCTTGCGTTGAGTTAACTCAAGTCAACGCGAAATTCAACTAAATTCTGAACTTGTAAGTGGTTTAAGCATCATGGGAGACATACTACAAGAAGCTGATAGAGACTCATATGAAATTTAGCTTCATTGTGTCTAATCCGCCATATATTCCTTCATCATAAATCTAATCCCTTGATTCTACAGTCAAGTCATCAATCAATAAAAATGTTTTTAACACACAAATCACTGTAATAATGGTTTCCCTTTTTGAATTCTCTCTTTTAGAAACTTCGAAGACCACGTAGCTCTTGATGGAGGAGCAGATGGACTAAATTTGATAAGAAATATCCTAGACAACGCACATAATGTGTTGTTACCTGGAGGGTTTGTAGCTCTTGAGGTGGATATCACACACAATCGAATTCTCCAGGAAATGTTCGAGAAAAATAACAACAGTAACGGTAGCAATAATTAATGGAACGAATTCTACTCTGAAGCTATGTTCTTTAAGGATATGTACGAAAGAGATAGATTTTGCATTTTTATCAAGAAATGTGAGTGAATAATTTGAACAATTAGCTTAAAAACATGGATATTTTCATAAACTCAAAGCAAGTCTTTCCTTGCAACACATGCAAACATAAAAAGCAAAGGGATAGATATAATTCCCATTTCATGCCATAGTATGAATATCTCAACTTATCTTCGGATCATCCTTTGAATTGAGTAGACACTTGTATTTTTAAAATTAAGCTGCTTTTATTCAGTTCTTACTATTGTTGTTGTTGGTTGATTTTTTATTATTTCCATTGGGACTATTATGATTCCCTTATCCTGGCTGTTATGCTGGGAAGTACATTGGCATCGGATACATCTGCATAGTTGGTGGGAATTGCTATTATTACTGCGGGCCTCCATGATGGTTATCTCCTTGTTGGATGGTGTTTCCAGGGAATCCATTCCATTGTTGGTTCATCTAAACAAAAGCCAAAATATTTTCAGAAAATTAGAGGGAAAAAAAGATAAGTTTAATCACAAAAAGGTTCTGGAAATTATTTTACAAAAAAAGGCATTGATGGATGTTGCTGCTGTTGAGGGAGGAGCTGAGGAATCATTGGAGGGTATTGCATTGGAGGGTATTGCATAGGAGGGTAGAATTATGGTGGGAGAGGTTGCTATTCAGAAGGTCCATTTGTACCTGGCTGAGGACCTGCTTTCTGAGCTGGATTAACAGGCACATAATAGACGTAATATCCTGGCTGTTGGGGTGGCTATTATGGTAATTAAGAGACGTTTGTTGGGGCTGCAATAAGATTATTGAGATTGTGTACTGGTGGATGAAAATGACCAGGAGCCCACATTGCTGGATGTTGTTAAGGTTAGGCCTACGCTTGTGATTACTTTGTCTGTTGTGGCTGCTGATTCGAGTGATTATGATGATTTGGGTCAACATTCTAGTGAGGCTAGTGGGTGGGATTATTATGAGTCTACTATTCAACTACAATAGGGACAGTTGTAGTGGTTCTTACCGGAGATTGGTTGGAGGTATTTGATGAAGAAGAAGATCCTGATTGTTTAGCTACCTATTATTCTTAACCTGACTGATTGTTCTTATTCACTACTGCACTTCCACTCTTGGTTATGGTAGCATCACTTTTCTGTTGTTTAGCTGATCCTCCTGCAGATACTGGTGTTTGGTGAAGTTTTTAAGAACTGTCACTGTGAGTCTTGTCGTTATGGTTGTTTCTGTTTTCAAAAGAAAACAATCAATATTTTTAAAATGAATTAATATTATTATTATTATTAACAAAGAATTTTCAATTTAATAATATTGTTTTTATTTTTATCTACTTCTCCTACACGGCATTGGGATTTTTGGATGGTGGACATACAGCTAGATCTTTATTCCCAACAGCTGAGGAAGTATGACTACTTACCACTTCTTTATCGTGCAGAGCTTCCACGATGCTCTTCACAGATGAATTCTGTTGAGACCCTGATGAGTTAGTTTAAGAACTAGTTTATGATTGTGCCTGCTGAACCTAAGATACCTATTGTTTGCTTGGGGTATTCTTATTGTTGCTGCTGTTCTTTTAATGGCTCTTAGCTGCTGAAGGTGAACAAATTGGAGAAATATTTGCTTCGAATATTTCTTTGGCTTGTATTTCATTCTGAGTATGTAAGTTATTTATAGAATTTGGAGTTGTCTGGACAATATTATGCTTTTTATGCTCTGAGGCAATCTCTGTAGCTGCATTATGACCATGACTATGTGCCTGTGTGCTTTTCACTACTGGTGTGGTACTGTTATGACTGACCTGAAACTCTCCAAGTTACTGAATGTTCTCTTCTTTTGTAGTCTAAGAAACTTATTGTTAATTTATGGATTTTTCATTTTGCATTTATGAACCCTATTCTTGGTGTTGTAAGATATCATTTTTTCTTACATAGACATACTCAGTCTACTATTTAAATGCCTTTCTGGTACTCTTTTCTTAGTTGTATTATTATTAGACACTCTTTTTGTTGTAACTTTCTTTCCGAGACTACTATTTTGCTACTTTGCTTTCATACTTCATGCTACTCTCATTGTTATTATTACTATTATTTGCATACTATCTTGGCTTGTAAGCATATTTTTATGATTTTTATTAATCAGACTACTCATGCTGCCCTTAATGTAAAACGTCCTACACTTGCTCATTTTGTTAATTATCCTACTTAGACTTATTCTAGTAGGTCTAATACTTCTAACTATTATTTTTGTACTAATTTCCACTGTTTCTGTCATTATTTTTCTTATGATTGTAGCTACTATTCTGTCTTGCATTGTTATTATTGTTCTAGCGTCTATCTTAAGCTCCTTCATTTTTATGTTATCCATGCTTCCACTCGTTCTATTAGTTCTCCATATAACGAGAATATTAAACTTCAATGTGATTGCGAGTGATCTTCGCATCAAATCCAAACTTCTAGCAGATGTTCCACACACTGAAGATCTATTTGGAGGGGTACGAATGAAAAACATATGTCAAAGCAACAAAGCAGGTATCTAAACTAATTTATTAATAAGTGTACCTGTAAGTAATCCTTGAATTATTCATGCAACTAGTTGATCAGCTGTTTGTCTTGCTCCGAGAGACTATCTTTCACTCTTTCGTAATCCTCTTCGGCCTTACAACAACTACCTCCAGACTTAGAATTTTATTGAGGTGTCTACTGGGAATCATCTTCATTATCTGCTTTGCTTTTGTGCGTTTAAGATGATTTCTAGTACTGCCTTGCTGCATAACCAATACGATTGACTTTATCTTAGATGTTCATGCTGTTGACTTGTGAGTTTAAATGTTTGTTGTGTTTATATCTTATGTTCTTTTTTCTTTTTTTTTTTCAATCTTTTAATTTGATTACGTTTTTTTTTTTAAATTATTATATCTTCGAAGTGAGCGAGGGTGTCTTCAAAATAAAGCGCGCTTTTTAATACTACAAGTGAGCTAATACAATACACATGTATGCTCAATTGAAATAGCAAAATTTAAATGCTCTAATGATTCCTTTAGCTACAAATTATTAAAAGGCAAACAAGATTATTAAATAATATTTTACATATTTTAAAAAATAGACTGATTGTAAGTCCACACTTGCAAAGCAAAAACTTAATTGTTTCGAAATCTCTTTAAAACCATAGGATTTATGATTTTGGCTTATTTTCTTGAAAATGGTTTTCGGTTTGTGTTTATTCTTTTTTTCTTTGTATTATTTCTTGCTTGAAAATGTCAAAATAAAGCAGGATCTTGTTTGTTTGCTAATTCAAAAATATTTGTCCATTCCTCAAGGATTTAATGGATATTCTTTGAAACAAAAAGCCAGTTCATTAATCATTTAGATTAACATAGGAAGCTTTGAAGATAAAGCAGAACAATTCCTTAATTTGATTAAGATTTAATAAGAAAAAACTAATTATCAAAAGCAACTCTTTGAAATATCTCACACTCTTAGCTCTTTTTAACCATCAAAACTACCCCGATATTCCTAATAGCAATGACATTAACAGCGGATAGCTTGCTTTCAAGTATTTAAATCATTTTATAAGATCTCAAGCAAGATATCTTCTCTCGTTTCGGCTACAATCTAGATGAGAACATATCATTCTTAGATCTAACACGGAATCTGATCCTCTTAGAGAATGTGTTCAGTGACGATTCGATTAGAAACAGTCAAGAAATCAAAAGACTCGCATTCTAGCTCTCATAGCGCAATACTGAAGATGCCTTTCATAGAAATCACAAGAGGAAAGAAGATTAATAAAACTATGAATAGTCACTGAATAACAACCCATTTAACATCTAGCATAACGAAGAAGATGTTAGGGATGAGATAGAATCAGATACATCGAATGATTCAATCCCTGTGTTTCATAAAGAAATACTTAGAGAATACAAGCCTTCCAAGGAAGAACTTAAGAAATAGAATAGAGTTATTAGATCGATTATGCAAGAGAATAAGGATAAGAATAATCACAATACACAGGATTTATCATAAAAACAACATGGAAGTAGTAGAAACACGCACAAGACTAGAGAGCACAGTAATAATAAGAATAACAATAATAATAAAGATAGTTAGAAGAATCATAGAAGTTTAGATTCTTCAAGTGATGAGGGTTTATCTAGAAGATAGAAAGAGAAAAATGAGATGAGAGTGAACACAAAAACGACTAAAAGAATCAAATAGTTCGATGAAGATAGAAGAAATAACCTGAGTAGACCAGATAGAAATGAAATTAAGAAAATTATCTTAGAAAATTAGCCTGAATGTGTAGATACTACACGGCTGAAAGGGTGTAAATTGAGCCATGATAAATCGACTAAAACTGTGAAATCAGCTTCATCTGGAAAGAAAAATTATGAGAAAGCTGGGAGAGCACTAGAAGATCTTCTAAAATAGCGTGAGAAAGAATTCTAAAGAATCTGTAAGATAGAATAAAGAATCAAGGAATATGAAGAGCAAGAAGAAACAGCTGGGAGAAGATTTAGATAGCAAAGTGAGGGAGAAATAGTAGACAGAAAGATTGCGTCAAGGCAATAACAATAAGAAATGGAATACATACATGAGATCAACGGATAGATTACAAATCTTGACAAAGAAATTAAATAAATCACTACATACATTCAAGAGTGCATTTTAAAAGAACATTGAGAGATTAAGATATTAGATAGCAGAAACTTGTGCATTATTTTTAGTTTATTGTATTTGATTGTAAATGGAAATAAGATATTCTAGAGATTTATGTGAAATAAGAGAATATCAAGATTTTTTATGAATTAATGAAAACAACTTGAGTTAGATCTAGCTGTCGAAACAACAGACAAGTTTCATAAATAATAATCCACAGGAGGATGCTTAACAATAATGAGAAAAAAATATTTTGAAACTTGTCGCCAACTTTTTGAGGGTTATTTGAGGTATTTGTGATATTGCAAATATTCGGAGTTATTTATTGAAAATAAGAAGTACTTATGATTAAAACTATGGAAGATTGTGATTTATAACGTCTAAAAAAGAGGAAATATTTGGAACTAATTGTAAGGGATTTTTTTGCAATTAAACGATGATTTTATCCTAATATTTTTAATCACTTATTCCCACAGTTATTGAAGCATAAGATTCGGAAATCAAATGATTAGGTAATCATAAATCTTCCCTTTGCTTACACGAATAAAAACAACTAAAATAAATAAATTAATCTTTCTCTCACAAAATGAAGCATTTATCCTTAGAAGAGCCCACCAACACCCACTAGTTTCTACGTGACAGCATATTGCAATTCGTTTCGCTCATTCTCCTATCTTATATTTCCATCTCAGAAGTTCAACCCGCTGGAATCGCTTTAATAATCGCATAGTACACAAGATACACACTCTCTAAATTTCCCGTCTGGCTTATAGTGTCTGAGCAATAACCACTCACGCATAAAGCAAATTTAATAGCAATTAGAATCAAAACGATGTTGTTAATCGATTTCAACGAAGCATGGAAATTAGATAAAATCAAGAATTATGAACTTAAGCCTGTTTTGGCTGTGGTTTTCAATGGCTTTACTCTGATTAACATTATCTTTACAGTGTTCTTCATCGAAGACTTCTTAAACTATTCTCTATTAATGATCTAAATTGCCTACTCCAAAGAAACTAATCAATGGCTTTTGTTCTTGTTCTCCTTGCTGCTAATTTCGATTACTGTTTCTTCAAACTTGACATACATTAACATCTTCATGCTAAATCAAGGATACACCATGAACTCAACAAGATAACGTTTATCGTTATTATATCTCTTTTGCATCTAATTCTCCCAGGTATTCTTAGTCTAGCAGCTATTTAGTCTCAGCATTTTTATCGGAATATATTTCATTCTTTTTAGGCTAACTTTAGCAACGACATTTACACTTTGGATAGCTATTCAAAATCCAGTTGCTATTTCTAAAGCTAATTTTATGTTCTCCGATACTGATTCTGCAAACAGAAAAAAGCGGCATATTGGGTTCATCCTTTTCATGAGTATTCTCTCAGGGCAGACAATAGATATTGCCCCATTTTACAGGTCGTTTCCTAGTGAGTATGATAAATTCATTTCTCACTACACTGTAAGGAGTCTGCGAGTTATTTCTGCTGTAGAGGCAATGGTTGCATTGATAATACCATCAGTTTGGAAGACAGAAGAGGGTTTAGAGTAATTTAGTTCTATTACAGTAGTGGTGACAGTAATCAACAGTGCAAGTGTGTTATTTCATATTTGCTATGGAGCTATCTGCATCTTACAAGGAATTAAATACTCTCGATGTAGAGTTATTTAAGTTAATAACCTTACAAGTGCTGCTCTGTAAAGGATAGAGACGCACGACTCGCATAATGGATAGGATTAGCAGATTCCTTTGCTAGATAACTTTTTTGATATGCAAAATTTCTCCACAAGCTGTTTTTAAAGCAATCCTTTCCTTGAAACGATCGAATTCATTGGTGATTTTTCACCAGCTGAGAACGAATAACGAATAGTGGATGTGCTGATTGGTCTCTGGAGAGATCCACTATTATCAAATTCTCAGATTAATCTGAGCAACTAACTTATTATGGCAAATTGTTGTGGGTTTTCTCATCTGATTCTGAAGAAGGAGAACATAAGTTTGATTCTAGCATCGATGAGAACAAACAGTATGATTGTCTATAGAAAGAACCTTTATGTAACTATTCCTGAAGCATTGGATGCTACAAAAATGTAAGAATTTGGCAAAACGTTACTTAAACACGTGTTTGAAATTAACATCTTAACTATTTCTGCTGAACCTGACAACAAATCTGAGAAATACAATGCAATAACAAGATAGTTTGAAACAGCTAAACATTTAAGCATAAGGCATAGCATGCTTATCGCTTGCTACTTTAAGATTGTTGCTCCTTTGATGAGCGTCAATCCTCATTACATTTTGTATGATTTGTATGAATGAATGAAAAATCTTAAAAAATCTTCCTAGTATATAACAACATTTTGCCTTTAATATTTAATTTTATTATTTTTTAAAAATGCTTAGACATGCACTCTGTAATCTAATTCAATACATCTATCTCTGTGAATACTGCTGATTCCCCTTAGTCTTATGCAATTAGACTTTTAATCAAATTAACATCTTCCTACACATGATTTTGAAATATTATTATTATTATTATTAAGAAATTAAATAAATCACTGCGTATATCCAAGAGGGCATTTTAAAAGAACATTGAGAGAAAGAGAGAATAATTGAGATATTAGATAGTAGTAGTAACTTGTGCTTTGTTTTTCACATATTGTATTTGATTGTAAATGGTTAAAAATAAGGAATTTTAGTGGGCTTAATAGGTTTATGTAAAAGGGAGAATAATAAGATAAAAAATTATGAATTTATGAAAAGAACATTTTGAGATACTACTTTGGGTAAGAGCTTGCATCAGAAAAGGCAGACTTGCTTTATCTAATTCCACACAGAAGGATGCTTAAAATTGAAACAGAAATAGCTTATTAGAAAACTTGCAATTATCTGCTTGAGGGTTAGTTGAAAGATTTGTGATATTTCTGTAAAACAAATACTCGGAATTATTTGAAATACTTATGGTTAAAAGTATGGAAGATTGTTATTTATTTATTTTTAAAAGGAGGGGGATATTTGAACCAAATTGTAAGAGATTATTTTGCGATTAAACAAAGGAAAATAATCGTATTAAAATCACTTATTCCCAGAGTTATAGACACATAAGATTCGGAAATCAAATGATTAGGTAATCATAAATCTTCCCTTTGCTTACACGAAAAAATCAAACAACTAAAACAAAATAAATCTCTCTCCCTCCTTCTCTCTAAATGAAGCATTTATCCTTAGAAGAGCCCACCAACACCCACTAGTTTCTGCGTGACAGCATATTTCAATTCGTTTCTCTTCTTCTCGTTGCTGGTATTTCCATCAATGCACTTTAACCTGTTGGAATCGGTTTAGTAATAGCGCAGTACACAGGATACACCCTCTCTAAATTTATCGTCTGGCTTGTGGTATCCAAGGACTAACCACTCACTCATAAATCACATCCAGCGATAATTAGAATCAAAACAATTTTCCTGATTGATTTCAACGAAGCATGGAAATTAGATAAAATCAAGAATTACGAACTTAAACCTGTTTTTGCTATGATTTTCAACGGCGTCACTCTGATTAACATTATTATTACAGTGCTCTTCATCGAAGACTTCTTAAACTACTCTCTACTAATGATCTAAGTTGCAGACTCAAATCAAACTAACCAATGGCTTTCTTTCTTGTTCTCCTTGCTGCTAATTTCGCTTACTGTTTCTTCAAACCTGTCTTACATTAACATCTTCAAGCTAAATCAAGGATACACGATGAACTCAACTAGATAACGTTTATCTTTAATTTATCTCTTTTGCATCCAGTTCTCCTAAGTATTCCTCACCTAACAGCTATTTAGTCTCAGCATTATTATCGGGATATTATTCATTCTTTTTAGGTTGACTCTAGCAATTACATATGCACTTTGGATAGCTATTCAAAATCCAGCTGCTATTTCTAAAGCCAATTTTATGTTCTCCAATACTGATTCTGCAAACAGAAAAAAGCGGCATATTGGGTTCATCCTCTTCATGAGTATTCTCTCAGGGCAGACAATTGATATTGCTCCATTTTACAGGTCGTTTCCTTGTGAGTATGATAAATTCATTTCTCACTACACTGCAAGGAGTCTGCGAGTTATTTCTGCAGTGGAGTCGATTGCTGCATTGATTGTACCAGCAGTTTGGAAGACTGAAGAGGGCTTAGAGTACTTTAGTTCAATTACAATAGTGGTTACAGTGATCAACAGTGCAAGTGTTTTGTTTCATATTTGCTATGGAATTATCTGCATTTTGCAAGGAATAAAATACCCTCGATGTAAAGTGATTTAAATTAATAACCTTACAAAGGCTGCACTGTAAAAGATAGATACACACGACTCGCATAATGGATAGGATTAGCAGATTCCTTTACTAGATAATTTTTTTGATATGCAAAATTTCTCCACAAGTTGTTTTTAAAGCAACTCTTTCCTTGAAACGATCGAATTCAGTGGGGATTTTTCACCAGCTGAGAATGAATAACGAGTAGTGGATGTACTGATTGGTCTATGGAGAGATCCACTATTATCAAATTCTCAGATTAATCTGAGCAACTAATATATTATGGCAAATTGCTGTGGATTTTCTCATTTATTCCTGACAAAGGAGAACATAAGTTTGATTCTAGCATCGATGAGAACAAACAGTATGATTGTCCATAGAAAGAACCTATTTATAACGATTCCTGAAGCATTGGATGCTACAAAAACGTAAGAATTTGGCAAAATGTTAATTAAGCACGCGTTTGAAATTAACACATTAACTATTTCTGCTGAGACGGACAACAAATCTGAGAAATACAATGGAATAACAAGACAGTTTGAAATAGCTAAGCATTTAAGTATAAGACATAGCATGCTTATTGCTTGTTACTTTAAGACTGTTGCTCCTTTGATGAGCGTCAATCCTCATTACATTTTGTATGATTTGTATGAATGAAAAAAGTAACAATATTTCTCAAATAGAAATCAACATATTAGCATTTAAATCATCTTTTTTATTTTCTAATTAAGCTTCAAACTTAGCAAATAATTAATTATTTTTGGTTGTAATTTTCTTAAAACTACTTTTCTCTTCAATATTCTCCTCCTTTTCCTCCTTTCCTGTCTTTTGGTAGATCACAAATCACGCAGTAGACCTAATTAAACAAAGGAACAATAGTATTCTCTGCTTTATCGCAACGCTTGCAGCTTAATTTACAATTCTTAGCTGTGGAACTGATTCTTCCAGTACTGAATAAATCTTTTTTGCAGGAAGGACACAAAGTGATTTATCTCGTCTTAAAGCAAGGATAGCATATTTCAAAAGACAGCTTGCAGCAAGTAACAGACGTAACAGTTATAGATGCTTCACTGGCGTGAATGCAGATAGGCACTTGAGATTTTTGTTGTTCTGCTTTTTTTAAACTCTTCTTCGTGCCTTCATCAAGCTTATCACCCATAGGTGTGATTTTCTATTATTTAGATATGGTTGTTCTATCACTCTCGACTAAGTAAAAGCTTGAGCCGTTTTGTTAGGAGTAAGCAGTGTGATTGTGTTAATGAAACTAGTTTTGTGAAGGATCTTAGTATGAAGACTATTTCTGTTATTTAGATTCCTCTTAAACCTATTTCTCTTACTTTTTCTGCTGTTTCTGTGTATTTTTCTAATTTTGAAGTATCTCTATGTAATCATCATCAAAATCACTAACCAATAAAGGTGCCTCAAACTTATTAGCATACAGAGAAGGGATCTCAGGTGTTAAACCATATGGATTTGGTGTGATCATGTTCTGTTCAATGTTTGTATTATCCTTAACATAGAAGGGTGTTTTGTCATTCGCTGGGTGTTCCTTTATGACGCTGCCTGCTTCACTGTCTAATTCGATGATTCCACACTTCGAATCAGACATTAGTCGACTTTGGGAAGTATCAATAGTATTCTTATTCCTGTTGAGTTCTTGATTTTATGATAATTAATTCTACTTTTCCTGATTGTATTATTGTTCTCCATGGACATTATTCGAATAAATCAAGTACTTAGAGCCTTCCATGGAGGACAGTAATCCAGTGGCAGCTGAATCCTGAGAATAAGGATTGTAGATCAATTCAGGAACTGGTAAGCTCTCTTATCGAGGGAAGTCAACAATAGGTAAACCGTGAGCATTGTTATTCACAGGTGTAAATGAATTTCTGATTTTAGATTGATAAAGCGATTGTAAATTTGCTTGTGATTACTTTGTTTTGATCATTTAATCCTCTTGATCCTTCAGAAACTGTTCATATTCTGCAAGCCGCTAACTGCAAGCTGCTTTGATTTCAAGTGCAGTGCTAGCATCTTACGTGAACATAACTAAATCGTCTTTATACAGCGGATGTTTGTTAAACAGCGCAAGAGATGGGAAATACTCTAAACAAGTTGTTCTATCGAATAGCAGATCATAGTGTCCATCAGCTAACAGGAGGTTAACAGTGGAAGCTTGTGTGTTCGGTACAGCAATCTAAGGCGAGAAACTGAGTCCTTCGAAGAACTCAAAGTGACCTAATTTATCCTTCTGCAGGGAGATAATTTATATGGACACTTTGAATATCTCCGTGGACAAGTTTATCACATGGTATTCCGCGTCTTCCTTGTACGTTCTGATCTTATCTCTTGTACGATCAGCTTCATCAGGGAGAATATACTCCACATACGGGGATTGATTCGCATATTCGTCCACAGCTGTTAGCAGCATCGATCTGCATAGAACCACTAACGAATAATCAAAATCGTGATCTCTTGCGACATTTTCAAAGAAACTCATGAGCAGTACAGATACCTCCGTGGAATCTTGTGATTTCTTCCGCTAGAGTAGAAGTAAAACGAATTATTGGATTAGAATCCCTCGTGCAATATCGGAATCATTTCTTGCGACTCCTTGATACCATAATTCGATTAAATTCACTTTCTTACTTTGAATATCCTCGATGAGCTGCTCAAGTTCGCATACTCGCTAGCTATTCCCGAGCATGCTTGCGATATAACTCACTATTAGCGCTCTGTAAAAACAATTGCCATCTCCTCTGACGCCAATATACACAGGATATCGTTGAGCATGTGAGCATCCAGCAACTCGCTTTTCTCTATTTAAGTTGTACTTTCTAATGAAATAATCGCCGAGATTCTCAGCGCCTTGTAGTCCGCTTATTTCTCTGTTGATACGCTGGATATACTGCCTGCCGTTTTATTAGAAATATTCATTCACTAGCTGTTTGAGATAATTACAATAAGATTAGTCATTTTTGTAGCATTCGTTGATATCGTTAAGGATGCTCTCTATGTTGAATCTGTTTTCGGCATCTTGCGATGGAAAGAAGTATCCAGCAACGGATTAATATAACGCTGGATCGTAACGAAATAAAGATTACTAATTATTGTTATTGTTGTTGTTTATGCTACTGCTATTTAAACTCAATTAAAGACAACCATCGTCGTCGTTATTCTCATTTTAGCCTTTAATGATATTCTTCTGACTCGTAGAATTCTTGCCTTGAAAGCTCTCATCAATATTAAACTCTAAAATACCTTAAATATTGCTTTTGTTGACTGTATTGCTAGCTTGAAATATCTTGCTTTATGGAGCGATTCTGTTGATTCCACTGAGAAGCCGCTTGCTCTTTAAAGGTGATAGTATTGCATTGGCTGGTGAATTAGGTTCTTCATCACCTTCTGCGCTTTGCACGTCTTCTAAGTTGGTTGGATATCTAGCTTGTTTAGCTTCTAGCAGATGTTTCTAGGCTTGATTCATGGCTGAAGTAGAAGAAGAAGGAGCTTAAGCTTGCTAGTTAGTAACTGGATATCCCACAGGAGTTGCTGATGAAGATGATGGAGTTATACCGCTCTTGCTGGAATAGTTTTCCGAATTTAGATTTGTTTAGTTGGCATTAGGGACAGGAGTAGCTTATGGATAATTTGAGTTGGTTAAGAGAGTCTATCCATGATTAATATCGCTGTGAATAAGACTGAATGGATAGTTTACCTACTACTGAACAGCTGGTTTAGAAGTGGCGAAAATCATGGTTTATGTTGTTTATTGTCCTAACACTGTTGGATGTTGTTGTTGTTGCTGCTGTTACTATTATTGCTTAATATTGTTATTAAGTTATTAATTATTTGAGAGAGTATCTTAGTATGATCTGCCTTAGAAGAAGTAGTAGTCATCCTTATTATTGTTTTATTGTTCAAATGGATTAACATTTCCTTGAACAACTTTAGATGGCGTGCTGCTTGGATTGGGTGTAGCAAATGAATATGATAACTGCTATGGCTATTACTATTGCTGCTGTTGATTGATGACTCTGCTATTGTTGTTATTCTAATTATTATTCGAATCATACCCTGTAGGTGTGTAAAAGTAATCTTAACTTCCTGGAGTCTTGTTGTTATTGTTGTTCATGTGTCTGTACTATTTGTCAGATCTGTGATTATTTCTACGATGAAACGAAAAGTGTCAGATTCTTGTTTTTCAATGCACAGATAATCTAAACAATATCTGTCTAAAGTCTGATGATTTTCTCTGTGTGTTTTTCTCTTTCTGGATTTCTATTTGCGAAAAAAACGAAAAAGCTTGCCAGATTAAATAATTGATGCAATAGATTCTGGTAATGGATGATTTGATTAAGTATTGTGTTTTATTATTTTTCTTTTTCTCCTTTTTTGTTGTGTGTATTATTTTCTTCAACTATTTTGTTTTTTCTCTTGCAAAATAGATTTTTCCATTTGCTTTCCTGCAAAATTACAGGAATATTATATCAAACAAATGAAATTTAGAGCTAAATAGTAAGAGAGGAATAAGCAATACACTTTAACAAAATAATAATAGAAGTTTAAAAATGCAGGAGAGCAAAATCATTGTGATAAAAGAAAGAGGGGAGAAAGGAGATAAACTAAATGCTTTCTTTTTGAGGAGACAATAATTAGAAACCAACAAGAAGAAGGAGAAACAAATACGATTCAGCAATTCTCCCCTCCCTTTGCTTATTTAAACTTTCAATTAAACAATCAAAATCAAAAAAGAGTTAGCTTTCTCTGTAGGCCTTGTTCTAATACTTTTCAAATAGTGCAACCACCATCACCACAACATCAGTTCATCCATCCTCCATCATTTCGATTACAAAACCAATGAATAATCCCTCAGAAACGTAGAAAACTTCCAATTTCAATCAGGAAGGCTCAGACAAACAGCAAGGACAACCTCAAGAGCATTATCAATATAATCAGAACAGATATAATCAAAATAATCAGAATAATTACAATAACAACAGGGATAGCGGACACATGAACTCAAGAGAAGGAGGAGGGTATAAGAACAGCTATAATAACAATAACAATGCTAGAGATGGAGGGTATACAAGAGATAAAAATAGCAACAATTATAATAATCGATAAGGCGGATACAAAAACTAAAATAATAACTAAATCAATTACAAGGAAAAAGAATAGACTACAGCCACCATTTAGGATGACACTGAGTCTAAGTCATACAATGATCCCCAAGCCGAAGTAGATATTTCAAGCAGAGACTTTCAAAAAGATAGAAATCCAAACAACAATAACAGAAAAGAAGGAAACTACAATAGAGACAACTAAAATTACAAGAACTAAAATCGAGAAGAGGGATATTATAACACCCGCGGTAACAACAACAACATTCATAATAAAGGTGGAGTCTATGATGGTCCTAAGAGAAGTAGCAAACCAGAGAGTGGCAATAATCCAGCAGAAACCATCAAAGAACAGAACGAACAACAAGTGAAATCTAATAATTTTCCTGAACTAAATCCTAGCATTGCAACCAATAACGTTGAAGAGTAAGTAAAAAACGAGGAATAAAGCAATTTGGAAGTTGGAAATCAAAGTTACAAAACAAGAAATCAAAGAGGTCAAAACAACTACAATGAGAATAACTCTCACAATGGTAGAGATAATAGGAGAGATTACCAAAAGAATAACAATAACTAAAATAATCGAAGATTCGAACCTGAGAATACAGGTCCAGTAGATAATCGAAGAGGATAGAATATATTCGTCGAAAGCAATGAGGATTTCCCAGATTTATTAATGGCAGGAAATCTACCAGATAACAACAAGAAACCGAAGGGGAAATTGTAAGTCTAGAATAAAAGAGAGCAGGAGGAGAATAACAGCATTCCAGATGTTTCAGATAAGCAAAACAGCAAAACAACTGAGAATCAAGCAGTGATGGTTGTTAAGGAGGAAATAAAATACGAAGAAGAATAAGATCAAGATGAAGGATTATATGTGAATCCAAACAGAAGGGAATAGACAAATCAAGGGAATTATTCTGGGAAATATAGTGATAAAAACAATTAAGATTACAGGAGAGATGAAAGAAGAAACAATAATAATAATAATAATAATTATTAGCAGAAACGAAAAGATGATAGAAGAAATAATTATAATTAAAAAGAAGAAGAACAAAGAAGGGAAGATGAAGGGAATAACAGTAATAATCAACGAGAGGAAGCACAGGAACAGGTTGAAAATAAAGATAACGATGTACCCAACTAAAATAGAAGAGAAAATAATAGAAATTACAACAAAAACTAATAACGAGGTTCAAACATTGAGAGTGATAACTAAGGAAGCAGAACAAGCAATAATCAAGGTGGGTTCTAGAGTAAATCTTAGCAAGGGTATGCTAAATCTACTCAGGTCATCTACATCGAAAGTAAACTACATTTTCGATTGATTGCAACATGTTTATGAAATATTTGTGTTTTTTTATGTTTTGTTGTTTACTTTAGAGGAAGCTACAAGAAAGTTCTAGTTCTTCAATAGTAAAGGCAAAGCAGGAGAAGCAGGTGACAATGCAAAGGAAGATATTGATGAGTAGTAGAAAAACTCAAAGACAAATGAAGATGATTGTTAATTTACTAACAAAAAGGCAAAAGAAACCACTAATATCTAATAGTCATCATCAGTTCTATCTTAACCACCACCACAATCTCACAACTTGAACCAAGGCGCACCTCATAAAATACTTATCCGTAGCAAAGAGGGCATATTTGACAGTAGTTCTTACGCTACTAAAATGCATACCCAAGCTTGTGTCTTTCCAGGTCCAAGTGAGTTCATGTGCTTAAGCAAAGACGAACAGTTTATTCTGTTAAGCAGTGACACAACAGTCAGTGTTGTGAATGTGCACACTCATGAAGTGGAAAGCTCCCGTGAGTTCATTTCACTCAAACATTGTGCGTTATCAGCGAATAACAAATTTATCTAAGTGTTCGATCGTGTTGACAACAACAAATATCTAGCGGGGCTGTTTACCTTTCCGTAATTCAAGTTAATCAGAGAATTCAATGAAAAGAGATATATTAAAGAAAATGCACCTTACTTGAAATTCAACAGTGACGAAACGAAGGCTTATTATTACAATTATTCTACTGGGAACATTGAAGTGTATTCGACAGAAGGGAAGCTCGAAACACCGCTGTAGTTGGCGGAGATGGCTAATATTGACTTCTTCTAAATCTCACCAAAACATGAATATATCACAGGGTGCTTCCTGGAAGTAAAATAAATAATTGAAACAGTTTAGGGGATTAATTTTTTATCCTCAAAAGCTTATTAGGGTGATTAATTGTTATGGAAAGATTTAAGAGAATATATTAGAGATTATTTACATATTTTGACTTTTATTTCCTTGTAGCACATGGTAGGGTACGAGCGAACACAAGCGAAATTGCAGTTTTATAATCTTGAGAAAGATCGTCGAGAAAAAGTTAAAAATGTCGATAAAGCGTAAGAGATCACGATGAAATGGTCACCTGATGGCACGAATGTGATAATTGTTACGCAAGCTATCCATGACACAACAGGCAGCACTTATTATGGCTAGACTGCACTTTGGCTTTACTCCTTCGGATTCAAGAAATTAATTCAAATTCCTACTTTAGATGTATTTAATTTTTTGTTCTTTTTTATGATTGCAAAAGTTGTTAGACTTTTGATGATTGATATCTTATTTGATTGGTTTTTGATAGGGTCCTGTCCATGATGTAGCTTGGCATCCAAATGGGGAGACATTCATCATCATTGTAGGATATATGCCAGCTAAACCTGTGTTGTATACTGTCCGTGGTGATCCTATTTTTTCATTTGGGTCGATGCATCGAAACACCATTCGATATTAACCTCAAGGAAGATTAGTGATCTTCGGAGGATTTGGGAATATTTCTGGAGATGTGGATATCTGGGAACTCAATTCGCTTGAGAGAATAGCGAAATTTAACTCTGCTACATCCGTTTACATTGAATGGTCACTTGATGGCAAATATGTAATGATTGTTAGATTTAAAAATTCTGAGATTGATAAAAAAATTCTAACTTTTTTGTCTATTGTTTGGATTAGATTCTGACTGGCGTGTTGACTCCGCGACTGAGAGTTGATAACAATTTCAAATTGTTTAAATGGAATGGCGATTTATTGAATACATGCGGGTTTTAGACTACTGAGCTTTACGAAGTAGCTTGGAAATAAACATAAGTGTACTCTGATAAATCTGCAATTTCTGAGGCAGAAATAGCTGAGATGATTGCTAAACAGCGAAAAGCAACAAGACAAGCAAATCTTGCATAGGAACCTAAATTCGGTGGTGGCAACTTTGCAGCCTTGCTCAGAAACGATAGAACAGATGAAGGACCTATGAGAATTACAGGAAATGAAGAATGGCTGATCAAAGCGAGGAATGAAGCTAAAAAAGTCAAGAAACAAGAAGAGTGAAAGGGAAGAAGGTGGGAGATGAAACTGAAAAATTGATCTATTAATGTTTTGATGGGTAATTTAATTGATGACTCCCCAATATTTCTCATTCATTATTGTTTCCTTATTTAGAAAATTCCTGATTATTTAAAATAATACATAGTTCATTTAGTACTGTGTTTTCCAGAATGGAATTTAGATTGAGTTTCTTAATAAAAAATTACAAAACTATTATTAAGGAGCAAACAGAAAGCATTAATCTTAAATGCTTCAGTACTGATTTGATGTCAATTTCAGAAAACCAAGATTTGAAGGATCGAAGTATCTATAGCTTGATCGAATGGCTATGCTGTGATTCCAAGCAAAATATTCAAATTTCCAAATAATGCAAAAAGAGATAATTTGTTGTATCTTCTAAAAATCAAAGGCGGGGATTATTATGTTAGTATCTTATTCATTGATAAGCAATAGCGAAATGATTGGGTTTAGGTGGATTCTTTCAAAAAATGATCAGGATAAGCAAGCAATGTTTTAAGCGGCAAATATCAAAAACAAATTCAAAAAAAAATAATAATTTAGATAATAAAATCAATAAATAGAAGCTAAAACCTCAAAATACACCAAATGAGCATAACTAGCCTGCTAATCGAGAAGTTCAAGAGCTACTCGAACTGCAAGATTGATGGTCTCAACGACAAAATTAATATTGTCTTCGGCAAAAATGGATCAGGCAAATCGAACCTTCTCTCAGGTAACAGATTGAATTCATACTTAGCGAATAATTGCAAATGATTATTTCTTATATTATTATTCACACCTCCTTGTGTTTGAATGTTCTAGCCCTTGCCTTTCTATGTTCCGATTAATATGACAGAGCTGACAGGGCATAACTCATGAAGGTAAAGAAGTAACAAAGAAAAAAACATAAGATTGCACATTTTTCTTTGTTTGATTTTTAGAATTACCGTGAAGGAGAGCCTAAAGTTGAAGCTCGTCTGAATAATCTCGTGTAGTAAGACAAATCTGCAATGTCTGATGCTCTTCCTTCCAAAATCATACCTGTACAAAGACGGATTTGTTTTCTTCATGAGAAACTTCTCTCAATTTGAATAAAAATTTAGCGCTTTGTTCATCTCATAGTTTGACTGTTTGAATTTGATTTTTCGTTGCAAACATGTTAAGACAAGTGGTGACGCCGTTGTAGTGAGCAGAACTCTAGGAGAGAGGGAAAACTCTTATAAAGTCGATGATAGAAATGCGAGTCTGAATTAATTTAATAGTATTTTCGAGTGCTTCGGAGTTTAGCGGAAGAACCCTTTCACGATCATAGCCTAAAATAGAGTCTAGGAAATAGCAAACATGAGCGATGCTGAAATCTACAAGCTTCTTCAGTAAGCAGCTGGAGTAGAAGCATTCCTTATCAAGCAAGAAAAAGCCAAAGAACTCTTCGAAAAATCATGTAAAATATAAAAATAATGATGAAATATTTTGAAGAAGTTAACTTTTTGTTATTGAAATTAGAAAAGGAAAAGGTAGGAATCGAAGCCTCCCTTCAAGAAGTCGATGAAAAGATAGAACAACTGGGTAGTGAAAGGGAGAATTATGAGAAGAATCAAGAGCAAGAGATACTGCTTCAAACGTAATAGAGATAAACATATCATTTTTGTTTTTAAAAAATATCTCAAAAAAAAGATGTACGTGAAATCTTATTGTTTTTACCTTTCAGTTTGCAGTGGCTGTATTACGAGAAGACTAAAGAAGAGCTAAACACGAAGAAACTGGATTGTGATAAAGAAATCAAAGGCAAAAACGATAAGCTCTAGGATGAAAAGAGCAAGTTGCAATCTATGGAAAGCGTAAAAGAAGTGAAGAACGAAGAAATGAAACAATTAAAAGATAAACTCAGTAAAATCGAGAAGATTGAGGATTCCGTCAAGAACGATTAGAAATAAGTTGATGAGAAGCTAATAACCATGCAGAATAATCTATCTGAACTCAAAGCGATTAAGGAATCACGTGATGAAAAGAAAATGGAAAGTAGATTGAAAGCAGTGAGTTCAGAATAGTTGGAATTATAGAAGCAAGCAGACATAATCAGTAAAGGAATACAAGAATAAAAGGAAAAGTAAGTTTAGAAGATAAATACTAAAAAAAGAAAGAAGGTTCAAAATAAGTTGAAAAACATGAATTTTAGTTATCATATTTTAGAAATGTGATTCTTTGTTTATTGTTGCAATGTAACTTTAGAATGGAAGAGCAAGATAGAGAGTATGATAAGCTTGTTGTTCGAGAGAAGTTCAAGACCAACGAAGAGAGAGAGAAATACTGCACTTAACGAAGAAAAGAATTGCAAGCTAGCATGACTGAAACTAAATAAAAAGAAGATAAACTCAGGAAACGATTAACGGAGTTGAAAAATAGAGCAACTGCAGCTTAAACTGAAGCAAACTAAGCAGGTTAAGCACTCCGAGAAACACAAACTGAGGTTGACACTCAGCAGCATTCTATGAATTGTAAAGTCGAAAATTAGATTTACAAAAAAAGATAAGATTATGTAATGAATTAAAATGGTTTTTTGGATTAACAAATCAGAGAAAAAGAACGAAATGTAGAAATTAAGGCAATCCTAATTGGAGAAGAGGAAGCTATTGAGTGACAAACGTATCGAATTCGAAGAGTCTAATGAAAAAACTAAGAAAAAAGCAGAAGAAATTCAAAAATAATTGAAATCTTCTCTTTTGAATGTCATCGAGAGATTAGAGCAAGCAATCGAAGAGGAGAACATCAAAGGATACATGGGATTACTCATTGACCACTTGGAAATCAACTCCAAATTAGCTTATGCATATGACATTGCTTAGAAAACTAAATTATTCTCGTTGGTTGTGGATAACGAAAACACAGCTGAAAGGATACTTTAATTAGTCAAGACTATCGATGCTAAAGGAGCTAATTTGAATATCTTCCCATTGAGTTGGGTAGACTAAGACAGCAATGATGATATCGAGAACATTGACGGAAGTGACGGTCGAGTGAACGTGACGGGTTTTGGATTTTAGAAATTATTTGACAAAAAATACATCAAAGCAAAAGTCAAAAAAGGTGAAGAAAAGCATGCCCAAAAAATTGAAAAATTAGCCGAATAAATCTTTGGAAATTACGGTATCGTGAAGGAATATGAGCATGCTGTGGAAGTAGCTGCGAAGTTCAGGATTAATTGCATAACAGAAGGACGATAAATCGCTTATGCTGGAGGGTTCGTTTCAAGAGTTGGTTTCTGTGGAGGCAACAAATTAGATAAAATCACATTATATCGAGAGTATAAGAAATATAAGGATGATGGAGTGAAGTCTAAAGGTACTCTGAAGGAAATATAATCTGAAATTGATGCACTTACGGTGTAGTAAAATGAGTTGTAAAACGAAATCAGCAAGGAAACTGTCAGACTGACATCACTGCAATCAACTGTGTTTATGAACAGATAATTACTCAAATCAAGTGAGTTGGAAGCTCGTGTGGCGCAGAATGAGCAATAGGAAGCTGCTTAGTAGCTTGTAACTTTGAGTTCGCAGAAAGAAGAGGTCACATTGCAGCTAACCGAAGTTGAAGATATTGCAAAGAAGACAAAGTACACACCATTGACGGAGAGTGAGAAGTAGCAAATGTATAATATCTAAGAATGGATGAAGAAATAAACAGCTGAATTGTAGAAGATTATGAGGGAAAAAGCAGCTGTTGAGAAGAATCTCAGTGAAAAAAATGGAGAATGTTAATAATTGAGAGATTTATTGGAGGAATAGGAAGGTACTAAAAGTTGGGAAGAGATTAGCAATCGTATTGAATCGATTTAAAGAGATATTGATCATCAGACTACACTTCTGGTGACTCATAATAAGATTCTAGAAAAGACGAAAAACAGCAAACAAACACTGAATAATTAAATCCATCAATTGCAGAATGACATTAATCACGCTGCTGAGGTGAGCATGGAGAGCATCGAGCAATAGAAATAGCAATGCATTAATCTCGAATAAGAACTAGGGGTGTTGTTGCTGAGAAAGCAGCAGTAATTATCTAAAGAAAATGAATTGGAAGAGAAAAAATCACTGCTGAATGTCAGTGGAGAAGTGCTCAATATTTGGAATAGCAAGACTAGAGAAGATATCCGAAAGCAATTGACACATGTAGCACAGCAGTCGACGTTAAAGAAATACACCGCGAGAGATAAAATACTCTTTGAGAAAATTGCAGATTTAGAAACGAAGCAGAAGGAGTATGCGGCGAAATATGAGTCACTGCAGAAAAATGAATCGGATACGAAGGAATTAATTGCGTAATTTACATCGAAATCAGACTAGACGATTAAACTAGCTTTCAGTAAGTTTGAGCATTATTTGAAGCAGTATTTCAATAAGCTAGCTCCTCAAGGAAGCATTGAGGTGAAGCTACTCAGCAATAAGCAAATATCTACGAATCTAGCTTTCAAATCAACCAGCAGTGGTAATAATAAGCACCTTTTCTAGAATCCATAATATTTTCTTGAAATTAATTCAATTTCTCATTGTTTTTTTTGATATTTTTGCAGAAACTAAGAAGACAAACCGCAAGGATTTGAGTGGAGGAGAGAAAAGCTGTTTGGCGATTATTATCCTGATGGCATTGCAAAAATGTGATCCTGCACCCTTTTACATTTTCGATGAGTTTGACGCTGCTTTAGATTAGAATTACATTCGATAACTAGCTAGCATGTAATACAAAGAATAAGAGGAATTTTAAATAGGTTTTTTTTGGTTTATTTTTGAATATTTTTACTTTAATTGAAAATGGGTAAAATTAATTATGTGAATTTGTTTAGAATCAGCGAGAACTGCAAGAAATCTCAATTCATAATCGTCTCACACAAACCAGATCTGCTACAATCATTAAATCCTGCGGACTGCAAGTGCTTCTAAGTATGAAAACTTAAAATAATAATAATAAATAAATATTGTGAGCCACTGTGTTTCTATTCTCCCTTTTGAGCAAATCAACGAGCTATTTTGTTGTTGTTTTGCTCATTTATTCCCCCTCCCCCCCCTTTTAATTAACTTGAAATTTATAATTAATTATCTTTTCTTGGTTTGAAGATCACTCTCAAAGACAAGATCAGCGAGATTACCGAAACTTCTCTCGATGCAGCTATCAATTTTGTTAAAGAAGGATGAGAAGCAAATGATTAAATTTCTGAATGAAGATGGCAATTTTGGATTTGGTATTTTTTTTTGAAAAAATTTATTTAGAGTTTGTTCTGTTTTTTTTTTTAGGGCATTTTTTATTGAAATCATCTTTATGATTTCAAACACAAGGGGGGTTATTTTACAGGGATTATGCGTGTACATTTGTCGAAATTATAGAAGTAAAATGAATGAATAAAGTTATTCTTTCCAACTTAAAATAACATTCAGAAAACAACAAATATCTTATTCAAAGCAGCTCCTTTCTCTTGATTATTCTCATGAAGATCAACCTATCTCTCTCCCTTTCATTTTTGTTCCAATAATTAGCGATAATCCTTGATATAAGTAGCTAAAGTAGTCGAAAACTCTTCTGCATTTGCGCGAACAATATCTTGAACATTCTTGGGTAAATTTTATGAGTGTTCTATAATTGTAGCGAATTTATCATTGATTGCATTTGTTTTCTATTGAATGAATTAGATATCCTTATCTTTGTAGTCCTTGATCTCTTGCAATAAATCATTGATTTCGCTCTTTAAGTCCTTATTCTTTTTCACAAACCGATTTGACAAATGTCTCTACTGATCACAGTACTCATACTCACTCTCAAGTAGCTTTGTTGTTTTGCTTGTGAGCATATCAAAAAGCTTCGCAGTTAATTTTAGTCTGATCTTCACTTGCGGATCTATCAAATGTTTGCAATTAAAATTTTAAGGATCAATTTGTGGGCAATCGCACTTATTGCCTACGTAGGCAATCCGCACTTCATAGGAATTTAGATCGAAATGTAAATTCTCTCTCGCTGCTAGCTTCAGTTTTTCATTTGGATAGTAATTTTAGCAGGCTTGATATTCAGCTGGATATATCCAAATAAGGAAATTCTTCAAGAGAGCTAAGTAATCACTGGCTTTGCTTGATCCTTTGAAGTTCAATTGCGATCGCGCTAATTATGTGCTATCTGGAGTGACATCAATTCCTCTGAACATCACGTTGTCATCAATTATGAGATATGGAAATGCAATCAGAAGATATTACTGCTTAATTTCATCATAAACAAGAAAGTTCTCCAAATCAAAGAAGGATACAATAAGTCCAGCTCTATGGAACTCTTCTAGCTGCTTCGTAAGATCTTCCAAAACTGTTAAGCAATTTTTCTTGTCAATTTGATTTAGAAATCTCTGTTTGAATTAACCACCAGGGACTTTGAGAGTGACTGATGTAGTTAAGATCTTCGATTGATCAAGGAGAATTTTAGGTTTTTCTTCTTCTGGCTCCTGCGAATTGAAAAATGTGCTAGGGAGTTTATTGAGCGCTTCCACAAGGAGTTCAAGTTTGTCATAATCGTGAGAGAAATTTCGAGTGAGACCTTAATCTTCTGGTTTTTCTGGTTTGGAAACAGTGTATTTCACAGAATCAACGAAGCCATTTTGACTGAGAATCAGTTCCACATTTGCAAAGCAGATGTAGTTGTTTTCAATATTTTGGCGGTTCATTTTGATGTTCGCTTATTTTTTTATTTTTTGTGTGTGGTTATTTTCCAACTTTTTGTTCTTCTTTTTTTCTTTTTATCTTATCAATTTGTTTTTGTTTTCCAATATTATCTCCAGGGTATTTCAAACAGGGTTCTCTTTTTTTATCAATAGCTCCCATATTCTAAAGTTTGATTTAGGGAAGATTTGTGTTGTTAGGTACCATTTTTATATCTAAATAAAATAATAAAGATGGAGAAAAGAGTGTGTCTAGATGTGGATCCATGATTTTTCTCTTCCAATTAGCTTCAAGAATTAATTGTTAAAATGAATCAATTTGCCATGTATTTTTCAATTGCTCTGTGAGGTCAAAAAGAGGTATTATTTTCAGCTCTAAGTTATCTATGTCTAAATATTCTCTCCAAAGTAGCCTTTAATTAAATCCCAACGCGCTTAAGACCAATAAGTAAAAGATAAAAAATCTTTTTGTTTCCTTGAAGTGTTTAGGTGTATCTGTGTCTTCAGAGAATGTAATAAAAAAATAAAGAGATGTCAATTTGGAACTCATAAGTCATGGGCAGTAGTCTGCTGATGGACTTCCAAGGTGTCCCAGATTCTTTACTCGTTTCTGCTGAATCTCTTCGGGAAACATTCATAAAATGCATGCAAGATGCATATCCAAATTAAGCGATTACAGGGTTTGTTTATGGTGAAAGCAGAGTGTTATTGAGTTCAGCAGAAGGAGCTAGACTCATCGCTGAAGCGTTCAAAGATGAAAAAACAATTGCTATTGATTTTTATCATCCATCTTAAGATAAAAATGAAGCTCAAAATATAGTCAACACGATTCAAGCAGCTTTATGTGATAGCCTAGGTTGGAAAAGCTCCACACTTGCACTACCAATAACTAGAGGCGATACCTGTAAGCTACTCTGCAACGAAAGCGAGAATAAAAGTGAAATTCTCTACAATGCCAAACTCATATATCGAGAAATGACTCCATTCCAGGAGCTTCGAGTCTATGACACTAAAGCCATGGGAAGAATCCTCTTACTCGATGATATGGTGCAAATCACACAGGATCTAGTTGACAATTACACTGTTGATATGGTGAATGGTGTTATCCAAGCTGATAAATAATACAAAGAAATATTGATAATTGGAGGAGGTGATATGCTGATAGCAGGGTTTATTCTGACGAAGTTCAGTTAGAATGTAGAGCGAATAACCGTGTGTGAGATTGACGAAAGGGTGATCGAAGTAGTTAAGCAATACTTTGATACCTCCTCGATTATACTTGATAGCGTAAAATCAGGAAAGTTGTAAATCGTCTGCTAAGATGGGTCTGTGTATGCGTAGAAGCTCTAAGAAGAAAAGAAATTAGTTGATGGGATAATCATAGACTGCACAGATTACTTACCAGAAGGTGGAGTAGCAAATTCGCTGTTTACTTAGGAATTCTATAAAGATCTCTACTCAGTCATGGGAGTAGGTGCTATGTTTTCTTAATAATTATCATATCAAGATATGGTTCAGACAACAAAATCGAAGTGGGAAAATGTAGGATTTAAGACAAACTCTGTAATAATGTGTCATACTCCGGAGTATAGTGAAGATCTACCAATTGCTTATGTTGTGAAACAGTGAATGAAAAGTACATAAAAAGTGGATTTGAAAAATCAAAAATGAAAAAGTGAAAAAAGAGATACACAATACTAATATTAGATAGCAAAAAATACTTAGTTTTGCAATAATATTTAATAAATCTTGCACTTTTATATTTTTTATCTTGGAGAGAATAGAATCCTTAGTTTGATTTTATGTTGAGAATCTCCCTCCTGTCTCCTTGAAATATTTTTGAAAGCTTATTAACAATTACTTTGTAATTTACTTGAATGCTGTTAATCTTAATATTTTTATTTTTTTCTTATCTCGAATTTACTATAATACCTTTTGGATAGCATAACTGAAAATTAAATAATGTCAGTAAATTCTTAATAATTGAATCACCTCTTCGATTCTTCTTGAATCCGTTAAAGGAATTTGATAACTTTGTGGAGTTTTGGGAAGTAAACAATTAATTTCCCTATCGGTTCTGGGGATGAGATTTTATTACATATGATTTCCTTGGAAATTTGAGAGCAGAATGAGATTCCTATGGGTAAAATATATGTGCTAATATTTAGGTTAGCTGTAGGGTTGATGTTGTAGAGGTGAAAATGCATTGTTCATACTGTTTATTCCGATTTAAATAAAACGAATCAACCTTAAAAACTCAATCTTATTCTATTAAAAATGTGTCTAGTTTGAGTAAAAAGTTCAGATAAAAGTTCTTACATAAAATGGTAGAAGCTTTCTTGAGAAATGAGAAGGCTCATCAGAATATTTGGCAATTTAATAAGACAAAAATAGACACTCCCAGCATGAATCATACAAAAGAACCTCTATTTTTAGCACGGCTATGAAATAGAATAAATCTTAAAAAATTAACAAAAATATTTTAGAATAGAGAGAGCAAGAGAAAGAGTCTATTCTCTTACGTGCTAGGAATGCTGTTAGGAAAGATTATACTGAATAAAGAATCTAGTTGGAGAGAACAAGGGGGGGATTGATTAAGTGTGGAGTGAAATTCAAGGAGAGTAAAAAATTAATTAACTAGAGGGAGAAAGAGATATTAGTTCAAAGGGATTCTTTAAAGGAGAGAGAGGTCAGAAGAGACTGTGAGAAAGACTAAGGGGATGTTTTTTTTGTTTTTTTTTCAAAAGGAGAAGCAACCTAAAATATTGTTAATTCTTCGTATAATTAAAAAAACAATAATAATATATCCACTCTTTCGTACATTTTCCTCCAAGCGAGCGCATCCTCCGCAAACAGTAGGTATCTAGTCTCCCCCCTACATCTTATCTAATCGTACCTTGAGAAGATCCCTTCGCACCTAAGTTGCGTAGTTCCTGTTCCTTGCACCTTAGAGAAAACCTCCCTGAGACACATAAACAACATTTTTAGCATCAAAATTTACATTTTCTTTATTTTTCTTCATGTCCGCAATCTTCCAAGGAAACTCTCCTGAAATGTCTCTAAGCACCTGCTGCAGTGACTACGATTCACTCGCACTCACTACCCTCACTGGCAAGACAACTCATCTTCATGCTAAGCAGGCTTCATAAGTATCTATCCCTTCTTTTTCCACTATTTCTTCTTCTTCTTCTTCTACTCGACCTTCGACTTCTGCTCTTGAGCATAAGCAACCTCATGTTGTGAAAATTCAAGAAATCCTTGAGCAATTCAACGAAGCTGATGCACCTACAAGCATCACTAGATAATTGGTTCACTTGCATTCTGCACCTTAAATCCCAGCTGCAGTTCCATCCAACAAAATCAACGTAGTAAAACTCACAGACTGGGTGGTAAATGATCTCTGGAAAGACGCATATGATCTGCATAAACTCTAGAATGAGAAAGTCCAGTATCTTGAAAAATGCTCATTCTACCTTGAAGAACACAAGCGCATCAAAATGCCTTTTGTATCTTATGTCAAGAGGCTAAGAGAGCTCACGGAATGCTCAGATAATTGCTTCGTTCTAGCTCTCCTTCTCTTCGATAGACTCAATAAAAAGAAGAAACTCGACTACGATCGCATCAACATTCACAAGTAAGTTTTTTAATTAAAATGAATTAATTAACATTTTCCTATGCTTATTTGCTCGTTTACTTAACATTTGTGTGCTTTTCTTAAAAAGATTGATGGCAGTGTGCCTATGGTTGAGCGTGAAATTCTACGAAGATCTCAACTTCACGGATGCCCATTATGCTTAGAAAATCGCAGGGATTCCTCTCAACGAACTTGTGTCTCTTCAGTTTGAACTCTTAGAACTTCTCAACTACAGACTCTTGATTACCTCGGCGAAATTCAACCACTTCATTAAGCTCATTCAATCCCTCATTTCTTCAGGCGCAGTCATCGCTTGAATCTCTTACCTCATGGTTGTCTTCATGCTTGTATGTAATACAGCCTTCCGAAGTCCGAGTGGCTTTGGTCCGTTTCCACAGACCTGTGGAATATGGTATCCTAGCGAAATCGCCCCCCAAAATGACAATTCACCTGTCTGCCTTGTAGGGTGAATTTCGACATTTCACAGACAAAAATGCTAAATTTATAAGAATCCATCAGATAAAATCAGAGAAATAAAATTTAAGTTAATCAGATTTTTTTAAGAAACAATAATAAAAATCTGCCAGCAAAATAATAGATTCGCCCTCCTCTCTCTGAATTATAAGAATCGATGCAAAACAATATCTCTCTCTGTGTCTCTCATCTGAAACATATCAACCTTATTAAAACCCTTTACAAATTATTTAGCTGTAGATTTATCAATAAAAATATTATCAATATATAATAAGATTATATCCT
>Ga0302271_10000428_pt1 | contig 41279 bp, 41 predicted proteins | sample III_Bog_N1_1_FD_198767 | JGI IMG/M metagenome (GOLD analysis project Ga0302271, IMG submission 198767) | Peat permafrost microbial communities from Stordalen Mire near Abisko, Sweden - III_Bog_N1_1 | ecosystem: Environmental > Terrestrial > Soil > Wetlands > Peat | place: Sweden: Abisko...
ACCTGTCAGCGCACTGAGTTAAATAATCATATAATGCTGATTGTCTATTTGCATCAAAAAATTCAATATTTTTATCATTTTCGCAATCTTTTTCTAAGTCTTTCATTCCTGCTGGAGCAGTTGCTAAGAAAGTATCGTATACAGCATTGAATTTGTCATCATCATCATATTCATCAAGATTATATTTTACACTTCCGTCTTTATTTAAAATATGTACATCACTTACTGTTAAATCAGGCTGAACAGTGTATTCCATTCCTGATACTTGCATCATTCCAGGAGAAATTTTCGGAAAAGTTGATGACAGTGCACACCAATTCAATATACCTATAATATTTTTTTTACTTAAAGGCGTTTTAATTAAATTTGGGGAAGTAAATGGAACAATATTTTCTATATCATTCATTGTTACAGAGGTACTATCAATATTCCCTCGCATTGTTCCGGCATTTACAAAAGCAAAGTCCGCTTTTTCTCCAGTTGTATGTTTATTTACGTACCAAAGATTTGAATCTGCGACAAGATTCCCTATTTCAGAGTGGCCAATAAGTGGGTTACCTTTCATTACTGGTTTACTAACATGACTTACAGGAGTCAAGTCTATATTATCTTGCTGTATTTCTTCACTCTTAGATATATTTTTAAAATTATTTTTACATTTATTTTGTACTAGTATACCTTTATCATCAAATTCTAGATTTAATTGTCCAATATAATCTAGGTTTTCACCAAAATCATGTTCATTACTTCTGCCTGTTGCGACAATTTTTACAGGTTCGCCTCTATCAGATTGTTCCCAGTCGTTGACTTCTATATGGTCGTGTCCACCTATAACTACATCAATGCCACCGATACCTGCAAATGTTTTATAATAATTAGTTCCATCGTCCGCTTTTTCCCCAGTATGCGCAAGTAAGAAAATTTTATTAATACCTCGCTTTTCTAATTTTGCAACTTCCTGTTTTACGCCTTCAATAGTTTCATTTAAAGGTTTAGCTTTTATAAAGTTATTATTTTTATTTTTGAATAGTACTTTTTCTATATCTAAAGGAGCTAATCCAATTACGCCTATCTTTTCTTTGCCTTTATTGATAATGACTGATTTTTTTATGTCATCTTCTAGTGGCGTTGGTTTTGTATAAACAAGGTTTGCGGCAACCCATTTATTTGCCATTTTAAACTTGTCAATTAATGTGCTCAGATAATTGCCACCATCTAAGTCGTGATTACCTGGTCCAAAGGCGTCAGTTCTTGGAGCTATAGTTTCAGCCACTTTGTGATTAGTATTATTGACATCTAAAAAAGCATCTCCGCCACATAAGGTATAATTTGTTCCAGCTTCATTTTGATGATAAAAATCATCTTGAGCTTCAGTGAATGCACTTAAGTTTTTTGTTGAACCGTGCATGTCATTGTAATAAAGTACATTTATATTTGAATTTCTAAACTTCAGACTACTCAGCTGGGTTACAATATTCATATATTAGAAAAAACACATAAAAATATTTTTTGCTGGGCGAATTAAAATCAATATAAAGTATTCTGGAAATTGTTATTTAAGGATTTAAATCATAATCTTCTATATCATCAAGAATAAATTTCCCGATAGTCCCATCTCTAAAATCTTTTAAAACATATTGAGATGTTCTTTCTGTATCGGGTTCTGCTCCATTTCTTATCCAGTTTCGTTTTAGGGCAATTCCTTCGATTGATAATTCATCAATATTGTCTAATTTGTAATATTTAATAAATTGATTCGCATATTTTTCTTTTTTAATTATTATTGATAAAAGTTCTTTTGCGATAAGTTCTGCTGCGTATGCATTCTCTGATACACAATTTACAAAAGCTAGCTTTGTTGCTTTTATTTGATCTTCTTGTCTCATCGGAATAATCCCGGGAGTGTCTAACAACTCAATATTAGGATTAATTCTTACCCATTGTTGTTGTCTTGTTACACCAGCTTTTGCTCCAACTTTAGTCTTTGATGATTTTGTTAATTTGTTAATAATACTTGATTTGCCTACATTAGGAAGCCCAACTACAACTACTCTTGCAGCTCTTCTTAACAATCCTTTTGCCATAAGAGCTTGGATTCTTGGTTCGCTTAGTTTCTGTACAAATTTTTCTATCTGAGGGACATTTTTAAATGATTTTGTATCAGTGACCAATACAGGACATCCGGTCTCTTTCTCAATTAAATCTGTCCATTGTTTGAGTTCGTATCTTTCTACTAAATCGGATTTATTCAACAAAAGAAGCCTTGGTTTATCACCTAAAAGCTTCTCAATGTTTTTATAAATACTACTCATTGGTAATCTGGCATCTAAAACTTCTATAACAATATCAACGAGATTTAATTTCTCTTTGAGTGCTTTTTCTGCCTTAGCAATGTGCCCCGGATACCACTGTATATGTAACTTATCTTTTTTCAATTTTCTCTCTGATACGTGTTGCCTTACCTGAGCGTTCTCTCAAATAATATAATTTAGAACGTCTAACGTCACCACGTCTAAGAACTGTAATTTTATCAATACGTGGAGAGTTTAGTAAGAATACTCTTTCAACACCGATACCTTGGAATACTTTTCTAACTGTAATAGTTCTGTTAATTCCAGCACCATGTTCTTTGATTACTGTTCCTTCAAATGCTTGGATTCTTTCTTTATTTCCTTCAACAATTCTTACGAAAACCTTTACGGTATCACCAGGATTGACTGCAGGAATATCACTTTTCTTATATTGATCTTCTAATTCTTTAATAATAGGATTCATGTCGCTATTCCTTTATATTTGTGTCTAGTACAAAACGAACGTTCCACACCGTTCCTTTCAATGATAATCAAAAGAAAAAAGAATTTCAAGTGGGTAATCGCGGTTATTTACGTTTTGTAATGTGTATTTAACTATAAATATTACTATTAGTGTTCATTATAGACCATTTTTTTACGGAGTTTCCATTGGAATAATACAAGTAAAAAGATTATTGCAAATAAAATATAAGCAATAGCACTTGCTTTACCTATATCAAAATATTGGAATGCATATTTATAAATTGAATATACAAGTACCATTGTGCTGTTGTCAGGTCCACCTTGTGTCATTATATAAATTAGGTCAAATACCTGAAATGAAGTTATTGACGTTATTACTATTACAAAAAATATAGTTGGGCTTAGGAGTGGAACGGTTATATTTTTGAAAGTACTTATTTCACTTGCCCCATCAATTTTAGCGGCTTCCAATAATTCTTGGTTGATTGCTGACAATCCTGATAAGAAGATAATCATATTGTATCCAATTAGTTTCCATACGGATACTGCTATTAGGGCAGGCATTGCATATCTTGTATCATAAAGCCAGTTAATGTGTAGGTGTAGAATTTGGTTTAAAAATCCAATATTGGGGTCGAATATCCATTGCCAAACTATTGCTATAACAATCATTGGAGTAATAAATGGTAAAAAATATGCAGTTTTATATAAATTGCTTCCTCTGATTTTTGAATTTAGGATACATGCCAGAATCAAAGGAATTATTACTGCAAATATTGAAGTAGAAATTGCATAAACAAATGTGTTAGTAAGTATTTGTATAAATGTACTATCTGTCAAAATAGTTTTGTAGTTTTCAATACCTACGAATTTAGCTGGTGAAAGTAAATCCCAGTCAAAAAAGCTTAGAGAAAATGAAAAAATGACAGGAATAATAATAAAAATGAAAGTTCCTATAACTGCTGGTAAAATAAAAATAAAAGCAGTTAATTTGTCTTTTTTTTCTAAGTCTAATTGAAAGTTTTTCATATTTATATTAGATTATATCTTAAATATGGGGGAATAAAAATGATATCATTAAGCGCATTTGGCAAAAACGACATAAGGGGTATTTATAGTGAGGATATTACCGAAGAATTGTACTATTACGTAGGGAGAGCTTTTGTAAAGTATCTTATAAATCAGTCTGGCAAAAAAGTTTCATCGACCTGGATAACAGTATGTAGAGATGCTAGAACACACTCGCCATCGTTATCTGATGCTTTGATTAAAGGTGTTCGCTCAACAGGCGCAAATGTAGTTGATATGGGTTTATCTCCTACTCCAATCGGATATTATTCTGAAACAGTAGGTGTTCCTCATTTCTTAACAGATAGCGAACATGTTTTGGGAGCCTTGATTGTTACTGCAAGTCACAATCCTAGTCAATATAATGGTTTGAAGATGACTTATAACAAACAAACATTGAACGAAGAACAGATTAAAGAAGTTAAAGAATTAACTTCTCAAGAATATAGACTAAAATCTCCAGTTGCTATAGAAGGTAAGTTAAAAGAATATGATCTTATTCCAGATTACATTACTGCTATGAAAATGCAGTTTGCGGATCTTGCAAACACGGTAAATGGGGATATTAAAGTTGTTGTCGATAGCGGAAATGCTACAGGTGGAATTGTAGGTCCAAAATTATATAGAGCCTTAGGCTGTAAAGTCGTAGAGTTGTTCTCAACTCCAGACGGTAGATTCCCTAACCACCATCCAAATCCTAGTGAAGAAAAAAATCTTGTAGATTTGAAGAAAACAGTTATCGCTGAAAAAGCTGATTTAGGTATCGCTTTTGATGGTGACAGTGATAGAATCGGTGTTGTTGATTCTAAAGGAAACTTTCTTACAGGTGACAAACTTTTATTGATATATGCTCTTGATGTGATTGAGCAATTAAGTAATAAAGGTGATGTTCCTATTGTTGTTTCAGAAGTTAAGTGTTCTCAAGTATTATTCGATACAATTGATATGTGTGGCGGAAAATCTATCATGTGTAAAACAGGTCACGGATATATCAAATCAAAAATGAAAGAAACAGGCGCTATATTAGCAGGTGAAATGAGCGGACATACATTCTTCAAAGACAGATATTATGGGTTTGACGACGCGATTTATGCAGGGTGTAGAATTATTGAAATTCTAGCAAAACATAAAAAGAATGATAGTGATTTTACTATTGAAGACTTATTAGCACCTTTCAAATCAATTTGCTCTTCTCCTGAACTTCGACTTTCATGCCCAAATGAATTGAAGAAAGATGTTCTTTCTAAGTTTGAAACATTCGTAAACGAAAATAAAACAGCATTTGGTACTCCAATAAAAGATATCATAACTCTTGATGGTATGAGAATTGTTTTTGATGGAGGTTTTGCTCTAGTTCGCCAAAGTAATACAGAACCAGTATTCACACTACGTTTTGAGGCTAAATCAGAAATGAATTGCGATATTTATAAAGACGTAATGGTCCAAAAACTAAAAGAATACATAAAAGAACTTGAAACGATTGAAGTAAACGGGTAGTTTAGAAATCTGTGCAGGACTTAGCAAATAAGATTATAATAAGGCTATATAATGAGTGTAAACATAACACCAATTATTGATTGGAGTATTACTCAACCATTGTTATCGGTTGATATTTAGCAGCCTTTGCATTTACTGTGTAGCATACAATAGACAATCTTTGTGCCAATTTTAGATAGTTTATTGCATTGTTGCTAGCAAAACTCATTGCATCCATAACCTCGCTTGCCGAGATTTTTGATTCTAAATTGTCATGGTTATCAACTTTTTCTTGTGCATATTTTTCTACCAATAGTTTATCAATGAAATCTCTTGCTCCAATTGCCATAAAATTATACCCCTTATTATCCTGTATTTTTTATTCTAGTTACGTGTTATGTTGTTTGTTATAGGTTGTTTTGATTGACCCCTAAGTCGATAAATAATGATTCCTAAGTCCTGTATTGTTAAATCTAATACCCTTGTTGGTTTATACCCTGTTATGTATATATAAAGTATATAAGTTTTAGATAATTGCCTTCTCGGGATATTATTGTAAATTTTTCTTAACATAATTAGTATAAAGGTCCCTCATAATAAGGATTCAGAAAATTTTTAAAAGTTTTTTCGTATCCTCATATTGTTTTCGTTCAATAGAATGAGTTTATGTTGTTATTAATCGGATTTTATTATATAATTTATTTGGAAGTTTGTAGGATTGGAAGAATGAAAAAATTAATAATAGCGATAGTTTTTATATTGTCCATTTCGTCTCAAGTGCTTGCTGCTAAGTCTTTTGACATTGGAATATTGACAAATTCACAAGACCGAATTAATAGGGTAGGGTTTAGGGTTCTTAATTCTAATAGAATTGAACAACGAGTTAATTTTCGTTATCTTCCTAATTTGAGTTCTTATAATGTTGGTACTGATCTTAAGTATATGTATATAAAGAGAACAGTATATATAACTCCTCTTCAAATGTCTTATGTAAGTGATGATGATGAATTAGCGGCAATATTAAGCCGTAGAATTGCGCAAGCAGTTGATTCTTATGATGGCATATCCCGAGGGTATGGTTCAGTTATTAATTATTGGGTAAAACCTCAAAAATATAATAACAAGGCTGATAAAGAGGCTGTTGATTTTATGGTTAATGCCGGTTACAATCCTTTGGCTTTGGTTGTTGTGATATCAAAGGAGACTTCTCAAAGGCGTTATGAATTTAATGACAGTTATTCTCTGTCAACTAAAAGAATGGCAAGTGTATATGAATATATTTATACAAAATATCCTTCATTCTTAGCTGACAATCAATATAGTGACAATATTTATTACCAAAATTTCTTATTGACTTCAAGAGCAAATAGAGCGAAGTTACAACAAAAAATAGAAACAAAATCTGAGAAAAAAGTAAGATATAAATAATAAAGATATGATAAAAAAAATACTTACATTATTAATATGCATTCAAATGACTTGTTCATCTGCATTTTCTGCGTCTTTGATAATTGATAATTTTGCAGAGGAATCTCTTGGGCACCTAAAAGTTGAAGCTCCCAAAGATTTTCATAGAGATATAATCCAAGATGATATTGTAAATAAATTCTTAAAATATAAGTTTCATAAAGTTATTCCAGTTTCTATTAGGAATGATATTGTTGTAGATGAATTTGCAGCGAAAATTGATAAGAATAAAATTCGACCCCTTCGGATAAAAACAAAGTATAATTTTACAAAACAAGTTGTTGCTATACAGTTGAAACTTGTCCAAAATTTATCGACGAACAAAGGCGTTAAAGAGGGTGATAGAGTTCTTTTTAAAACTGTGAAAGGTATTAAATTAGAAAACTTCAATCTTCCTAAAGGTGCTGAAATAATTGGTAGAGTTGAAACAATATCTCCAAATGATTTGATGGGAACTCCTGAGGATATTGTTATTGAAAACTTTATGGTAAAAGATAATTCAAATATAAATTTATATGGTTCTGTTAGAAAACGTGGAGCTGATCGTTCTTGGTGGATTTATCCATTGTATCAAGCTGGGAACATTGGTTTTTGGGCGGCTGGGTTCCCTCTTGTATTGATTAGAGGTGGTCGTGTTAAATTATCTACGAAGGATGTTTATACCGTTTATTATGAATATCAATAATTAGCGTTTAAAAGATTATTCTACTGTCTTTCAATTGGTAGATGAAAAATGTCAGATAATTATTTATTATACTTTCTGATAGGAGTTTTAGTTATGATAGTAGAATTAAATGAAGATAATTTTCAAGAAAATATTTCAGAAGGTTTGAAGGTCGTTGTATTTTCTGCGACTTGGTGTAAGTTTTGTCAAAAGCAAGATGAAGTTTTCAATAGTTTACCTGATATTAAGGTGGGTAAAGTTGATGGAGATAAAAATCCTACTCTAGTCAGTAAATATGATGTTGTTGGTTTCCCTACTTTTGTTATTTTTAAAAATGGCGAAGAGGTTACCCATTTTTCAGGATACAAAAACAAATATGAATTAATGGATATATTACCAAAATATATTTAAATATATTGAACCTGTAATTTATTTTTTGTAAAAGGATGCAGAAAAATTCTTAATTTCCCGCCGCGCTTCGAGTTTTGTCAGGTTTATTTGTCTTGGAAATTATTTAATAGTTCCATTTGTTTTTTATATAAAAAGCAGGCTTAATATTTAAGCCTGCTTTAAATCCAACTATTCAATTGTCCAAATCTATTCTACTACTGCCTCCTCGAAATAATCTACTACGGTTGCTAGAACGTTATCAAACAACATTCCAACTTCATCTGATACTTCACATTTCAAATCGTGATCAGATATCGCATCACCGGTTGTAACACTAACAAACCGGAAATCTTCATTTAATTGCATATTCAATTCCTCACTTAACTCTAGTAGGTTATACTTATTACATAATTATTTAACGGTAATTTTTCCAGTATCTTTAGAGTTTTTGTTGACATTGTTACATTAAATTTAAAGAAATTGTGAAAACTTAGTTATAATGCTAGTTTTTGGATGTTACAAAAATATCATGCATATTCAAGAGATTTATGGCGATTATTTGAATTCCTAAAATATTGCCATAACAGTTTGCATAAATCTAGGAATCAATACTCCACAATATTCAACCATAGGGCGGACAAACATAATAGCGAGTATTAAGCCAAGGTAAATTTTTAAAGGTATTGATACCATGAAGATATTCATTTGAGGCATCATTTTAGAAGTAAAGCCTAACAAAATATCAGTAATAAATAGCACTCCGAAAATGGGGAGTGATATTTTAAGAGCAATTACAAAAATTTGGCTTACTATCAAAATAATCTGATGAACAACTTCTGGGGAAAATGCAAAGCCGTAGCCGATTGGCATTGATTGAAAACTGCTATATAAAGCAGCAAATAGCCAATGGTGGGCGTTTAGGGCAATAAATACCATTGTCATAAGCCAAGAGTATACTTGTGTCATTGTAGGAGATGACCCTCCAGACAATGGGTTCAATGCCTGATCAGATGATAACCCCATTTGTATAGAAAACATGTTTGCGCCAAGCTCAATTGCTACAAATAAAACATTTGCGCAGAATCCTATTGCGTATCCAATTAAAAATTCCTTAAACAGTATAACTGTAAGTTCGGGAATTGATGTTGGGGCGTAAAATGCTGTATGTGCTTGAATTAATGGGAACATTAAGAAGGCTATTGAAGCACTTAACCATATTTTAACTTGATGTGGAATCGGGAAGGTTGAAAACATTGGAGCGGAAGCGAACAATCCACTTGTTCTAGTTACGATTGCTATAAATAAGATTATATTTGTTGGAGAAAAAATATCAAACAAATTAATCATTACATGGCTCCGATTAGTCTTGGAATTGTGTCTATAAATTCGTTGTATGTTGATATAAATAGGTTGAACATCCATGGTAATAGAACAACCAATACAATAACACCACCAATGATTTTAGGAACGAATGTTAAAGTCGATTCTTGAATCTGAGTAACTGTTTGAAATACACTGACCATAAGCCCTAATACCATACCTGCAATAAGAATTGGTACTGATAATTCAAGAATAAGTACAAATGTTTGTTGAAGCAGTGTAATAACAATATCTTCCATAACCTACCTCACAAATCCTTCAACGAGTGATTTGATAATCAAATACCAGCCATCTACGAGTACAAACATAATTAGTTTGAAAGGTAGAGCAATCATAGTTGGTGGCAAGAACATCATCCCCATTGATACAAGTACTGATGAAACTACAATATCGATGATTAAAAATGGCAAGTAGATAACAAATCCAATAGTAAATGCTGTTTTTAATTCACTTATGATAAATGCAGGTAGTAGGCAATAAGTTGGGACATCGTCTTTATTTTTCGGTTTTTCAATTCGTCCCATTCTGACAAATAGTGCCAACTCTTTTTCATCTGTCTGTTTGAACATAAAATCACGAACAGGAGCTATTCCTCTTGTGAGGGCTGCTTGTTGAGTTATTTGGTTTTTCATATATGGCTGCAGGGCGTTGTCATTAATCTGATTTAATGTCGGTGACATTACAAAGAAAGTCAATATTAACGCTAAACTTGAAATTACTTGGTTTGGCGGTAGTGAGTTGACCCCTAAAGCTTGACGAGTTAATGATAAAACAATTACTATTCGGACAAAAGATGTCGTCATAATAAATATGCTTGGTGCCAATGTTAGGATGGTTAACCAAACTAAGATTTGGATTCCATTTGTGAAATCCTGTGGTGAATTCGCAGGTTTCATTCCTATATTAATGTTTGGAAATGATACTGCGGGTGCCGCAAGTGCTGGTGCAACCGATAAAATTGATGCAACCAACCCCAATAACACATATTTAAGTGTTTTCCTATTCATACTTCTATATATACCTATCCCTTAATAATTACTTTCTCTCTATATTAATTTTATAAGACACATGATGATAAATCAAAAACTTAATGTATTGATACAAAATAACTAATATAAATAAAAATTAACAAGTTTTTTTCAGTGAATTTTTGTGATAAAATTTTGGTAGTGAATTATTACTTTAGATAATTAAGGAGAGGATATAATGGCATATAAGATTTTGTCAAAGAAAGAACTTTGTCCTAATCAGTATGAAATTACTATTGATGCACCTTACGTTGTGAGAAACGCAAAAGCTGGTCAATTTATCATATTTAGAGCAGAAGAAAATGGAGAAAGAGTTCCTTTAACTATTGCCGATGTTGATAAAGAAACAGGTGCATTGACTATTGTATATATGGCTGTTGGCTATTCTACAAAAAAACTTGCGGCTCTTGAAGTTGGGGATGAATTAGTTGATATAGTTGGACCTTTAGGTCGTCCAACAGAAATTAAAAATTATGGAACTGTTGTTTGTGTGGCAGGCGGTTATGGTGCTGCTCCTTGCTATTTGATAGCAAAAGCTTTCAAAGAAGCTGGAAACAAAGTATACATGATTATGGGCGCAAGAAATAAAGATTTAGTTTTCTGGCAAGATAAAATGAAAAATGCTTGTACAGAATTATTTATTACGACTGATGATGGTTCTCTAGGTGAAAAAGGATTTGTTACAGGTGTTCTTGAAAGAATAATGAATAATGAAACAGTTAATTATGCAATTGCTGTCGGCCCTATGCCTATGATGAGAGCAGTTGCTAATATGACTCGTGATAAAGGAATTTATACAGAAGCAAGCATGAATCCTATTATGGTTGATGGTACAGGCATGTGTGGTGCTTGTCGTGTTACTGTTGGTGGGGAAACTAAGTTTGCTTGTGTAGACGGTCCAGATTTTGATGCTCATAAAATTGATTTTGATGAGGTCATCAATAGGACGAAGCTATACAAAGATATTGAGAAGAAAAGATCAGACAGTTGTAACTTATTACAAATGGCTGATAAAGTATAATATTATCATAAGGTTGAGCCATAGGTTCAACCTTTTTTAATTCACTAGATGTTTAATTAGTAGAGAGAGGGTTTATATGAAAAATACGGTTGTTGTTGGTGCTCAATGGGGTGATGAAGGCAAAGCAAAGGTTACTGATTTATTAGCTCAAAATGCTGAAATGATTATTCGATATCAAGGTGGCTGTAATGCTGGTCATACTGTTGTTGTTGATAATAAAACCTTTAAATTCCATTTGATTCCTTCAGGAATTTTGTATAAAAATAAAATTTGTATTATAGGTCCTGGGACTGTTATTCATCCTGAATCTTTTGAAAAGGAACTTAATGGCCTAAAAGATGATGGTATTGATGTTTCAAGTTTGAAGGTTTCTCCTTTAGCTTCTATTACTATGCCTTATCACATAGAAGTTGATGGCTATTCTGAATCTCAAGGTGGTAAAGGTAAAATCGGAACTACTAAGAAGGGCATTGGACCTACTTATACTGATAAATATGCAAGAATCGGTCTAAAAATCCAAGATTTGTATTCTGCTGAAACTTTATCTGAAAAATTGGATGTTATTTTACCATTAAAGAATAAACAACTTAAAAATGTTTATGGCTTAGAACCATTTACAAAAGAATGTATAACTGCGCTATGTGAAAAATACGCAGAAATATTTAAACCTTATGTGTGTTTTGAATGGCAAGAATTGTTGAGCTCTCACAAAAAAGACGCAATTCTTTTTGAGGGTGCTCAGGGAGTTATGCTTGATGTAGATTATGGAACATACCCTTTTGTTACAAGTTCAAGTCCAATCGGTGGTGGTGCTTGTACAGGTAGCGGATATGGACCTAAGATGATTGATGAAGTAGTTGGTGTTGCTAAAGCATATGTTACAAGAGTTGGTGAAGGGCCTTTTGCTACAGAATTATTAGATGAATGTGGCGATAAAATCAGAGAAGTTGGTCATGAATTTGGCGTAACAACTGGTCGTCCAAGACGTTGTGGTTGGTTTGATGCGGTTACAATGAAATACGCAGTTCTTGTTGGTGGGCTTACTTCAGTTGCGCTTACTAAAATAGATGTGTTTGATGATTTTGATGAAATAAAAGTTTGTACAGCATACAAAGATACAAGAGATGGTAAAATTTATAACTACTATCCAACAGATGTTTATATGCACAAATATTTAGAACCTGTTTATGAAACTCATAAAGGTTGGAATTCTGATATTACTAATGTTAAAGAATATGACAAATTGCCTGAAAATGCTAAACTATATCTAAAGAGATTAGAAGAACTTATTGATTGTCCTATTTCTATTGTGAGTGTTGGCCCTGATAGAGACCAAACAATCGGGGTAAAGGGGTAAAGGGTTTATTTTATTTCTAAAGGTCAATAATTGATTATATAAAATATTTTGGAGTAATTTATTAATCGGTAAGGTGGGCATACCTGCCCACAAGAATAGGTGAATAGGTATCTATGAAAAAAAAGGTAATTGCATATTGTCATACTCATTGGGATAGAGAGTGGTATCGTGAGTTTGAGGTGTTCCGTACTAGATTGTTGAGAGTGTTTGATAATATTCTTGATATGCTTGAAACTGATAAATTACCTTCATTCTATTTTGATGGTCATACTTGTGCTCTAGAAGATTATTTGGCAATTCGTCCAGAGAAAACAGAACTTGTAAAATCATTAATAAAAGATAGACGGCTATTCATTGGACCATTTTATTGTTTGATAGATGAATTTTTGACCGATGAAAATGTGTTTAGAAAAAATATTGAACGTGGTTTGGAGTTTGCTAAGGAGTTCGGATGTTCAGATTTCGTCGGATATTTCTCTGATACTTTTGGGCATACTGCAAATGTTATTCCAATTTTAAAAGAATATGGTATCGATACCGCTTTGGTTTGGCGAGGCTGTGGTGATATCCCAAGTGAGTTCCAATGGGAGGTAAATGAGGGGATAGATAAATCCATCACTTCATATTTAGATGAAACAAATGCTAAATGTAAAATTAACTGTATAAATTTAATCAGGGGATATTTTAATGATTATTTTTCTGCTCCGTTGTCGATTGAAAAGAAAGTTGAATGTATAAAGGAAAATCTTGATAAATTGGCAGAAAAATCGGGTGATGTTATACTTCTTCCTATTGGTGGAGATCATTTAGGTGTCCCAAGTGACTTGATGGATACAGTAGATAAAGTCAATGCTTTGCTTGATGATTATGAAATTGTAGTTGGTTCTATTTTTGATTATATAGAACTTGTAAGGGGAAATTTTAACCAATTCGAACATATTGGGGAATTGAGAGACAATTCCAAAACGTTTATTCTTCCCGGAAGTTATTCTTCCCGATTGGATTTAAAGAAACTCAATATTGAAACCTCTTACAAATTGGATTTGGCTGATAAATATAGAAAATATTTTAAGGAAACATCAGCAAAATATAATAATTTGATTAAATATGCTTATGAATTATTGGTTAAAAATCAGGCACATGATTCAATTTACGGGTGTTCAGTAGATGACGTTCATAGAGAAGATGTTATAAGGTATAAAAAAATTCAACAAATTTCAAATGCGATTATTGATGAATTAAAATTTGAAAATAATATTTCTGATACAGAAGTTATTAATGTGGGCAATTTAGTTTATACTGGTGCGGTTGAATTTGATTCAACAGAAAAATTAGAAGGATATCAGGTTTTAAGTACGAAAAAAGGTTTCGATAAAAAACTTTTGAATGATACTTTGAAAGTTCCAATAACAGAGGATTGGACCGATATTTATACATATTTAGGTTACATTAATTCAATTGAGGGAAATAGTAGATCAACCGTTTTTACGTTTACCCCCTCTGAAGGTGATGTTTTTGTAACGGATAAATGTATTGGAAATTCCAAAATCTTTTTATCAATTGAAAATGAGCAAATTAAGATAGGCGATTATGAATTAAAATTTGTAGATTATATTGATAATGGCGATAGTTACAACGAAGGTCCAGTGGTAAATGATGGGCTTGATGATAAAGGTGTAGAGGGCAAAATTTTATCTTCAAAACTTCTTTATAATGGATTAATTCGCTCCGCATTACAAATTAAAGTTGATGTTGGTGATATTTTGAATATTATTGTTGAACTAGATAATCAGTCTGAGGCTTTGAATTTCAAAATTGATTGGACTAATACTAAAAAGAATCATAATATACGGGCTGTTCTTGTAACTAAATCTCCAATTACAGAAACGTATTCAGAGGATATGAATAAAATAATTGGACGTGAGTTTAATTCTGATTACAGATTAAGAGATAATTTGCCACAAACTAAGGGGGTTGAAGCTCCTACTAATACCGCTCCAATGCAGAGAGGAATCTGGGCAAATGGAGTTGGTATAGTTACCTCAGGATTGACTCAATATGAAGTAATTGGAGAAGAACTTTATATTTCTATTTTAAGAGCAACAGGGCTTATATCAAATCCTCAGAATTCATCACGCACAACGCCCGCAGGCCCACCAATTGAACTCAAAGATTTGCAACAATTGGGAGAAAATACAGCAGAGTTTGCTATTTTTATTGGTGATAAAGACAGATTGAAGAAAAACATAGATAATAAGTTTAAACTTATTGTGTAACGTGTTAGAGATTCTGAAACTATCTTGAATTATTGGGCTTTATCCAAAAGCGTGGTTTTGGATAAGTTACGAGTTCCATTTCATTCCACTTTACCCAAAATTCGCAACTTCAGAATGATGCATTTGTGTATAACTTGTTGTTGGGATTCTCATTGTTTATTTAATATCATTTTCCATTTTTTAAAATCTGGTCGTTCACTAGTCATACAATGTATGCCTCCACCATTTTCACCATTACCAATGGCTAAACTGTCTTGTATAAGCCCTTCGCCATCAATAAATATAACTTCCTTGATTTCAGGGACTTTAGCTTTTAGATCTTGTTCAAATATTTTTTCACAATTTATCCCCAGTTTTTTATCGAGATGTGTTTTGTTTGTTATATAAATCAAATCACCATTTGGTTCTTGGTGTACAATGGCATTCATAAAACTAGCTTTGTTTCTACCAACCATTCCAGGTACTCTGATTGGTTTGAAACCTTGCTTTTTAAGTTCATCAATTACGGTATCAACTGGGGTGTAATTACAATATTTGATGGTCTCATCTCTGCTCTGTTCAAGTTGTTCAAGTTGTTTGTTTTGATTATGATTCAATGAATTTCCTTTTGTCATTTTTTTGATTAATTTGTGATCACCGACAAGAACATATGGGTATGTGAGGGGTCTAACGACCATGTCAATATGGAAATCCGGCTGAGAAATAACATACAAATTTTCTGGCTTTAAATTAAGAGATTTTGCTACAGTGGTTTTATTCTTGTATATAGCATCAGCCCCAACTAAAGCATAATTTTCTCCATTTGGTTTTTTACCTAAAAAACAATTTCCACCTTCTATATTTAAATTAATTAGTCTAGAGGTTAAGCCTAACTGTTTTGCAAGTTTTTTAGCTCCATCAGGTTTTTGGTTCTCCATTAGAACACCCAATGAACCATCTTCAAAAAATAGTTTATTATCTTGTCCCCAACAGAATGTTGTACTACCTTCAACACAATTAGATTCTTTAAAATTCAAGTTACCTATATCAGTGGTCGCCCTATCCATCATTTGTACAACTATCTTAAAATACTTACCACACTTCTTGTTTAATTCTGAGATCATTGATGGGAAACGTTTTTGGTAATTCGGTTGGACATGGAGTTCCTTTATTGGACAGGCAGCATACCCCTTAAACTTTGTTTGGGGTAGTTTATTTTGATTAGATGTATAAGGATTTTGGTTTGCTATTTTCATTAGTTATATATAAAACAAACAAAATTTTTTTTGCCTGTTATTTACAATAAATATGGTAACATATCTATCCATATTCTTTCCTTACCACCACCCGTGCTTGTAATGTTCGCAATAGGCTCACAAACAATCACGCCCTCCTCCCTAAAGAGGGCAATTGACTTTTAACCCCTTGTTTATGTGCATAGTAAAAATATGCCAAATGAACAGTGAGTTATTTTTGTCCTGTAGTTACATTTAAGTCTTGTGGTCTTATCTTTAAAAAATAACTGGACCCTAAACGTAACATGTTTATGTGCATAGCACTACTTTTCGATTTCAAAGGTGTTGTTTTGGTCTTCAGGTGTACCTGCAAAATGCGATGATGCTAGAACTTTCATTTTAGCGGTATTCAGTGCAGACTGTACTCTTGTTTGTTTTGTATAGACATCTATTATAACTTTTTTTCGTTGGTTATTTATATTGATTATTCTATATGAGCAAGGATATGTTACGAGTGATGGAGTATCAATATACAAAATATTTTTATCTTGGATTATTTTTGATCCGTGGAAGTGACCGGAACATACAATAATAGGAGTATCATACTTGTGTAGAGCTTCTAGGACATCTACTCTGTTTAATAATCTGTGGCTTTCACTGTGGTATGGTTCAACAATTGGTACGTGCATACAAATTATTACAACGTCATTTTTTGCTTCTTTCAGTTCATCTTTGAGCCATTTAAGTTGTTTTTCATCAACCTCTCCGTTAGTGGTCATTCTGTCAAGAATTATTGTATCAAGGCAGATTACTCTGTAACCGTCTTTAGGGGTGAAAGCATAATATGGTCCTTCAAACGAAAAATTAGCATTATGACAGCATAAAATTTTAAAGAACTTATCTTTAGGCATGCAATATTGTTGTACATCGTGGTTTCCATCAATGGCATACCAAGGTGCGCTTAAACAATTTGCGTGGTTGATGAATTCCATAAGTTGTGATTCTTTAGGCTTATTTACTAAGTCCCCGGTGAACATTGTAAAATCTATGTCAGGGACTTGATTTATTTGCATCACAACATCATCAAGAATATTAGAGGACTGCGAAAGAACTTTGTAGTCCGTATCTTTTTCTATTGTGGAGAAGTGAGAATCACTTATCTGTGCAAATTTTAAGTTTGCGTCTGATGCTCCAAATACTTGCATACCTATTCCGCATGCGAGTATTATTGTAAAAGTCCAGTTCAATATGAATTGTAGTAATGTTTCTTTATTTCTTTTGTGTCTTCTCATTTTATAAGCTCTCTCTAATTATGTCCTCTATAATTTTATCACTAATATTGTTTTTCCCGCATCCTTGTTGTCTATTTTGTGGCGTTAAAACTTTTAGAATTTATATAACATTCTATGGCTTGATCTTTTTGGCCAAGCTTTTCATAGCATTGTCCCATTAATTTGTATATCTCAGAGTTTTTCTTGTTTATTGCCTGAAAATCCCCGAGTGCATCAGTTGGTAAATTTAATAGTAGATTAATTTTGCCAAGAGTTCTTCTATATTCATTGCAGTTATTTCTCAAAATAGCTTTTATAATATATTCTTTTGCAGAATCATATTCTTCTGTTGCAATATAATTTCTGGATTTCATAAAATAAGCGTAGTCGTCATTCGGGCACAAACTAATATATTTATCTAATGTAGAATTTGACCAGCTATAGTCATTTGTTAGATGATAAATATCAGCCAATTGAATATATGAAAGTGTGCATTTAGGGTCGAGTGAAATTGCTTTATTAAAGTTTTGGATAGCTTCTTTGTAGTTACATAGATATTTATGAGAGATTCCTAATAAATAATATGATGCAAAATCTTTTTCGTTGGTAGAAATTGATTTTTGTAGTACCTTAATTGCTTTGTCATAATTTTTTTCTTCAATGTACAACTGTGCAAGATTATCTGATGCTATAGTAAAATCTTTTTTTACAAATTTTGCACTTTTAAAATTAAAAATAGCTCTTTTATCATTTCCAAGTCTTTTATAAGTTAATCCAAGATTGTTATAAGCATAATAATTGAACCAATTAAATTTTACAGCTTTTTGAAATTCTGTTTTTGCATTATTAAAGTCTTTATTTTGAAAGTATTCCAAACCCTTGCTATTATGATTATCAGAATTTGTACGATTTGTTATTTCGCTTGTAGGCTTTATAATAATTGATTTTGTTAAATTAGTTTCTCCTAGATTGCTATTTGGAGGTGTAAGTTTGATTTTAATATCGGCAGCTTTAATATAATCAGGATTATTTTGGAGTATTTGATTTGCATACTCAAGAGCAGAACTATAATCCCCAGTTTCATAGTAATTCTTTGCAATATCATAACAATCGTCAGTTACTTCATCACAAAAAACCGGACAGATAGTCAAACATAACAGTGATAGCAATACAATAATTTTCTTCATATCATAACCCTACATACTTTTAGATGATTGTAGGATTATTATACAACAAATTATAGAATCTGAATTACTTTGTTAAGTCTTTTAGAAAATTAGGGAGTGCAAACCTTGCGTAGTGGTAATCCTTGTTATAAACTTTGCAAGATTTTGTAATCGCTTCTTCTCTATCTTCTGCATAGTATGATAAAGGTTCAACATCAACTGAACAAAATGCCCAAGCCCAATATCCACCGGGATAAGTAGGGATATTTGATGTGTAAGTTGAACAGATTGGGAATACTTTTTTCAATAATTCATACATTTTTCTGATTTCTTCGGTGTTAACTACAGGCGATTCTGATTGGGCTGCAAGTATTCCACCTTTTTTTAAAGATTTTTTAACATTTGTATAAAACGCTTCTGTAAATAATCCTTCTCCAGGTCCCATTGGGTCCGTTGAATCAATAAGGATGATATCATACTCATTTTCTTTATCTTTTATAAATTCAATAGCATCTTCAACTTTTATTTCAACTTTTGGGTTGTCTAATTCGCAAGCCATAGTTGGAAGATATTTTTTACAAGCGTTAATGACCATTCCATCAATTTCACAAAGTACAACTTTTTCAACTGTATTGTGTTTAAGAACTTCTCTAACAGTTCCTCCATCACCACCACCTATTACTAGTACAGATTTTGGTGCTTTATGTTGCATCATAGGGATATGTGATATCATTTCGTGATAATAAAATTCGTCACCTTCTGTACACATCATTAATTCGTCAAGTGTTAAAAACTTTCCTAGGGTACTATCTGACTCAATAATTTCAACTTTTTGGAACTCTGATTGGTCTGAAAATAAAATGTTTTTCTTCTTTATTGCTATTCCGAATCCTGCTGGTGTAATCTCTTGATAAAATTCTGTCATAATTTAATGTCTCCTGATAAGATGTGTATGTGTAAGTGGAAAACTTCTTGACCGGCATCACGTCCTGTGTTTATAACAGTTCGGTATGAAGGTATATTTTCTTGTTTAGTCACTTTTTTAACTATGTTTAATAATCTTCCTAATAATTCCGTGTCTTCGCATTCGTTTAAGCTCTCAACGTGGATTCTTGGAACAACTAGCATGTGAATATTTGCTTTCGGGTTGATGTCATTAAAAACAACAGCATCTTCATCTTCATAAATAAACTTGGTGTTAAAATCGCCATTTACTATTTTACAAAAAATACAATCAGCCATATCTTCTCCTCTTTTATATGATGATAATTCAAAAACCATTATATGTAAAAAAATCTGTAAAATAATTTAACATTATTAGTAAAATTAAGCAATTATTTTTTTTACCGTTCTTAAGATTGTAGGAGACTCCTGTGCAAATAAATTTTACCCCACAATTTAATATTGCTAATCATTCTAAGCCTGCATTAAAGAATCATACTGATGCGGCATCTTTTGTATCTCAAGTGCAGTATAAATCTGTTAGAGCTAATCAACTTGCATCAAAAGGTCTTCACTTTGGGAGTAAGAATATTAACCAGTTATATGATGAATATAATTGGTACATTAACAATGATAAGACTCCTGCAATTGATGCTTTTTTAAAAATTGACGAGTCACCTGAGGTTATGGATGGATTTTTGACTACAATTTTAAATACAGATGATAGAGGTTATCAATTTGTAGATAGTATTGTCAGAAACCCTCGAAAATCAAGAGAGATGAGTACTTCGTTATCTAAAAAAGTGGGGTCTAATTCTAAGAATGTAATGGTATTTTTACCAAATAGTCCTTATCAAGTTGCTTATAAAAAATATATAGATAAAAGAGTAGAAAACGCAAACACTCTATCTGAAGTTTTAAGAATAAGACCAGATTGGAAAGAATCAAAATTAGTAGAAAAGCATCAACAGTTAAAGGGAGATGCTCCTTTAGAAATCGGAAACATTCCAAAAGAATTTCCAAATGACGATTTATTTAAAATTGCGGATTACTTAAATAATTATAGAGAAGTTGGATTAAAGTCAAATAAAAAAATTGATAGTTTAAACATTAACGACAGAAATTATGATTTCCAATATTTTACAGAAGGTCGTTCAGATAAGAGTGTGTTTGGAGTTTCGGTTCCTGAAGGTAAAAACTTTGTATTCAAAATGGGAAATCCTTCTGATAGAAGTTTGAACGCTCCATTTGCTCTTGGCACTCTTGCAATGATTGATAGTTATTTGACGACAAACAGAAGCAGAAATTCTGCACCTATTTGTTACTATAACCATGATAAAAATATGTCTGTGTACAAATATATTGCACATACTAAAGTTAATGGGGATGAACATAATTTGCACAATATTTCCTCTCACCTGCCAGATTTTACTGCATTAGGACTTAGCTATAATGATAACGTTGGTTATAATAACTGTTTCTTAATGGATGATGCAAATGAAGATTTGCACGATACCGAAGGGTTTAGTGATGGCGTCAAAAATTCTGAATGGATATCAGTAGATAATGACCACGTTACATATAATAATATTTGGAATCCTCGTGTCGACAAGTATAGTACCGAATTGCCTAATGCTATGCAAATGTTCTTTTAGAGCTTTCTGCGTTCTCTTTAGTTAACTTTTACTTTTGTATACTGTGGGTCGACTGCAAGCCAACGGAAGGTTTGTTCTTCAATGTCTGGCATGTCTATGACAAAAGTTCCACCGTATCTGCCTCTTGCGAATCTTAAAATGCCATCATCTGCAAGGTTGTAAAGAGCTTTTCTGATTGTATTTGGGCTTAAATCAAGAGTTGTTGATAAATCTCTTATGGATGGAAGCTTTGAACCCATTCCATATTTATTAACAATCATATCTTTTAATTTGTTTTGGACTTTTTCATAATGATAAAACGCTGTCTCTTGTGCCGATGCAAAAATAGAGGTCTCTTTTTTGGGTTCAAATGCAGAATTTACAGAGGTATTTATCACAATTGTTCCATAAGTTCCTCTTCTTGAAAGAAGCATTTCATCTTTTTCGAGGAATTTGATGGCACTATGTATTGTTTTCATACTGACCTTAAATTTGTCAGCCAATTCTCCATGGGATGGTAATCTTTCCCCAACTTTAAAATTGGTTGAAATATATTGTTTTAAGTCATTTCTTACTTTGTTAACTAAAGATTCATTATTATATTCATTTGTTTCAAACAATATATTTTTTATGATTAATTCTTTTTTATTGTTGTATTCTAGAATATTGTCGTTCATTAATTTGTTTACTGAAACTCTTATTGTGTTCAGTGATATTTCTGTTAATTTTGATAATTGTCTTGATGAAGGAAGTTTATCTCCGATTCCAAGTTTTGTATTTTTAATATACGTTTTTATTTCTTCTGTTGCTATATCTTGTTTTGAAGTCTGTTTTCTGACTTTTATGGATGTATCTTTTTTATCTTTGATTATCGCGCCTATTCTTTGTTTTAAAAATATATAATTTTTGTCTTCTAAAATTTTGAATGTATTTTGTATAGTTCCTAAGCTTACTCCTAGTGAATAGGCAAACTCAGCTTTTGTAGGTAACAGATTCCCAATTTCTATTTGCCCCTTTTTTAAATCAGTATCGATCCATTTCATTATCCATTTAGAAATTTCTTCTGATTTATTGGTGTTTTTAAGGTTTGGTAATGCCAAATCTATATCAGACACAGTTAATTTTCTTAATTCATTCTTCTTATAATTCACGTAATTCATAATACTTCCTTTTTTGAGCCTGAGGGAAAATTTTTAAATTCTAAATTTCCCAATCTTTCTAATAGTATACTATGAATAAAAAAACAAACACAAGTTTTTAATAAAAGTTTTATATTGATTAAAATGAGTGCGGAATCTTTCTAGCAGTGTATCTTTCTAGTATTCATATTTTTATAGTCTTGAAAAAATCATCTAATAATTTTTAGATTTTTAAAGATATCAAGCATGGATTTAATGTTAAAAGAGGATACTGAAAAATTCTAAAATCTATAATTTTGAGAATTTTTCCGCACGCTCAAATGTATAATTAACTCTGAAAAAATAAAAAGTATGAGAACTGTGAAGTAATCATACTTTGATTTAAAAGATAGTGATAGTTGGATTTTTAAATTGTATTGTGTATATACGGATTATACATTTTTTCGTTATTGTTTACCAGCGAATTATTATTTTTGTTACAAAAGTTTACATATTTAATTATAATAATAATACGAACAGAGGATGTTGTAGGTTTAAAACCTTTATTATATGTGGATAGCTTGGATTATTTTACTTATGTGGAATGTAACAAATAGCTTAACATTTCTAAAGTTTTATCTAAAAATGTCGTAAAAGATAATACTAAGTATTAGAAAAAGGAGTAACAATGGGTTTAGCCGCAACACAAGTGCGAATGTTATCATTGACCTCTAGGCAGCATATGATAGAGTATAAAGCGCAAAAATTACAAGCGCAAAAACTCCAATTGTCTAATGAATCTGATTCTGCCTATAACAGTTATATGACAGCCCTTGATGCTACTAAGGTTCAGTATAAATATGTTGAAACTGATGGCGCAGTTTCATATAAAAATGCAACATATAATAATATGTTTTCAAAATACAATGCCGGTGTCCAAACTCAATATTCATTGACTGAAGCGGATACGGGTAAATTGATTATAACCGATTCTAATGTTAAGAATAATTATGCTCTTTGTAAAGACTACACTTCTTTAGCTTCTCTTTCGGCAATAACAAGTGCTTGGCCTGGTTGTACTACGTCAGACGCTGAATATAATGCGATGTCTAATGATGATAAAACTGCATTGCAGAAAGAAGCAATGGCAAATAAATTTGCAAAAGCAGTGGCTTCAGGTAGTACTGATTCTTCTGAAATTACATATTACGAAAATCTATATAATAAAATTACTAGTTCCGGAGGAATATCAGATATGTCGGTAAGTTCTACTAATGCTGACAGTTATACTTGGCTTTCAAATATGATAGCAAATGCTAGTGTCGTTATTAATAAATGGGACTCAACTGCTGGTGATGATGCAAAAGGTGCTTGGACAGATGTAAGTGTCTCAACTGATTCTCAGTTGGAGCAAGTATCTGATGATGTAAATGAGAAAAAAGCAGAAGCAACTTACGAAGCTGATATGACACGTATTAATAAAAAAGATTCACAATACGATACATTATTGTCTCAAACAGATACCGAGAGAACCGCTATAAAAACAGAAATTGATTCTCTAAAACAAGTTAGTAAAGATAATATTGATAAAGCCTTTAAATTATTCTCATAAGAATGATTTATTGTAACAAAAATTCCCTATAATTTCCCTATAATTAAATTTTAGACTGCATATGCAGTCTTTTTTTTAGGGAATTTTTGTATATTTATATACGGCTCCCATCACTTCGTTCTGATTCGCCTACCTCTAGTTTGAAGATAATTAATCTTCAAACCAGAGTTCTTCTATAATTTCCCTATAATTAAATTTTAGACTGCATTCAGCAGTCTTTTTTTGCGGATTTTGGCAAGTGCGACGGTTGCTTTGCAACCTAGTCACGTCCTGCGATAAAACATTCTGGAATGGAACAAATTCATTTGAATTTGTGAAATGTAATGCTAATGTTTTGAGCTGCCAATAATCCAAGATGTGCTACGCACGTAGTCAAATGGTTAGGTGGTATGATTATTTGTTAAATTGTATCACCACATTTATTTCATAAATTCCACGCACACAAATAATCCGATCGAGGTTATAAATGTTCAAGATGTGTTACTCGCAAAAAATTTGTTTTTAAGATTTTTGCAATAAAAAAGAGGCTAAATTCAGAACTCCGAAGAGTGAGAAAGTAACCTCCCCAAGTATCTAGCAACTGGTATACGATAAATCGTATGCAAATTAACTAGAGTTTAGCCAAAACGTTCAGATTCGTGAGAATCGTAGTAATTTTGGAGATCTACGGGTCAGTCGTGAGACAAAACCCAATTGTTTACAGATAATAAATTCAAGAAACCAACAAGTTGGAAAACTGAAAAGACATCCGTTTATTACGTTAGTAATAGTAAACAATTAATCTTTGATTATTTAAGCACATGCCTCTATAAACATGCAAGCAATTGTAAACAAAATTCCATAATATTTGTCGAGTACTGTGTCACTGGTACGTCTAAAATATTCTGCTGCAGTATTTATAAGCATTATGACAAATGTACTTTATTTTGTTAAGTTTAATGACAGAATATTACCAAATAACTTTTTCAATCATTTCGATTTCGTTGCCATCAGGATCTTGAACAAATGCTATTTTTGTTCCTTTCCCATTTAAGTCAAATGGTTCACGAAGATATTTATAGCCTAAATCATTTAATTTTTTTGTAAAGTCATCCAAAGATTTTACTAAAAATGCAAAGTGCCCAAAGCCTGTTCCATTTTCGTATCCTGATTCTGGAGTTTCATCATTATAAGTAAGTTCTATTTGTGCTGTTTTTTCTTCATCTTCTAAAAAGTACAACCAGCAATCTTCAAGTCTTTTTTTATGATCTAATTTCATATTTAAAACTTCAGTATAAAATTTTAATGAAGCATCAATATCTTTAACTCTAATCATTGTGTGTAAAAATTTCATATTTAACCTCTCTTTATTTTTCTAATAAAATTACTGCGTTTGATTCTATTGCAAGTTTTTGCCCAACAGAATCAAGCTTTTCTTTCGTTTTGGCTTTTATTGATATTTGTTCAATATCAATATCAAGGGTTTTGGCTAAAACTTTTTTCATTTCAGGAATATGTGGCATCATTTTGGGTGCTTGAGCGATAATGTTACTATCTATATTATTGATTTTGTATCCTTTGTTTTTAACAAGTTCGTGAACCTGATTTAGTAGCTCAAGACTATTTGCACCTTTGTATTTTGGGTCTGTGTCAGGGAATAGAGTTCCGATATCAGCAAGATTGGCGGCTCCAAGCATAGAATCAATTATTGCATGAACCAACACATCGGCATCAGAATGTCCATATAATCCAAGTTCATAAGGGATTTTTATTCCGCCTATAATTAGGTCTCTGTTTTCTACCAGTTTATGAATATCGTATCCTATACCAATTTTAAACATTATTTTTACCTCTTACTTTTTTATTCCTTTACCCCGAGAATAAATTTTTCCATGGCTTTTACAAATCCATCATTATCTACTGTATCAGTAATATAATCAGCATATTTTTTTAATTCGTCTGTTGCATTCCCCATTGCTACACTGATATCTCCAGCTTTTAGAAGTTCAATATCATTATCTTGATCTCCAATTGTTAGGATTTCATTTTCTTTTAATTCCCAGTATTCTCTTAGGAAATTTACCGCACAGGCTTTGGTCGCATCTTTGGTCGAAAATTCGCAAAACCATGGTGTAGATTTTATTACATATAGGTGTGTCATTTTGTTTCCCATATCTTTTACCCAGTGGTCTATATTATCAGGGCATTGATAATCTATAGCCATAAGTTTATTGATATTTTCAAGTTTTATATCGTCAAATGATAAAACCTCATAGTTTATATTTTGATGTGTTGTATATTTTTTGATAATATCATTATCTTTTTCAACGTATAAAATATCATTGCAATATAGGTTCAAATGAATCTTATTGCGCCTTGCCCAACAAATAATTTGTTCAGCATCTTCAGAGGGGATACATCTTTGATAAAGAGTTTCCGTATTTTTAAAACTTTTTTTAATCAATCCACCTTGATATGATACAACGGGGGTGTTTAACCCTAATTCTTCAGCGATGAGACGGGCAGCAGCATACATTCTTCCTGTTACCAAGACTACCTTTACACATTTCCCCTCAAGCTCTTTAATACAATTTCTGACGCCTTCTGTGAAGTGTTTTTTATCAGAGAGTATTGTTCCATCTATATCAGTTGCAACAAGTTTAATCATAATTTAGATACTTTCTTGCTCTTAAAACTGCACATATAGTCTTTGAATCATTTATGGTGCCATTATCAATCATTTCTATGGCTTTTTTTATTGAATATTCTTCGCATTCAATAATTTCATCTTCATCGGGATTTTGTTTCTTGAATGTAAGATTTTGGGCAAGATAAAGATGCAGCTTTTCATCACAAAATCCAATAGAAGTATATATATATCCTAAATTTGTCCATTTATCTGAAATAAATCCAGTTTCTTCTTGCAATTCTCTGGGTGCTGCAGAATCTGGATTTTCATTCCGTTCAAGTTTTCCTGCTGGAAGTTCAAGAGATTCATTTTTGATTGGATATCTGAATTGTCTTACAAATAAGACATTACCATTATCTTTTATTGCAAGAATTGTTACTCCTCCAGAGTGTTCAACAACCTCCCTAATTGATTTGTGTCCATTAGAAACTTCAATGTCATCACGTCTTACATTAATGACTTTACCCTTAAATACATATTCTGAAGATAGAGTTTTTTCTGTGAAATTCATACAATAATAATACCATAAACCAATAATCTGATTTAGCAGTTTTAATTGAGTAATTTAGATGTATATGTTAATATCAATATGAGGTTAATATGGAAACGACAGAAGAGTCAATTTATTCTAAAATACAAGTTTGGGTTGATGCTTATCAAAAGACAACAAAGCGTGTTCAAAAAAAACATCTTGAGAATCTAATCGTTATTGCTATGCTACCTATAATAAAGAGAATTGCTCGCTCGATAGCTCGACGGGTTGAAGATCCAATTGAAGATTTGGTCCAAGCTGGTTCTATTGGTTTGGTTAAAGCAATAGAAAAATTTGAACCTTCTAAAAATTCAAAATTCAAAATTTATGCGGGTTATTTAATTGTAGGCGAAATGCAGCATTATATGAGGGATAAAGTTTCTATGATTAAAGTCCCTCGAGAAGTTTTAGAATTGGCTATCCGTATTAAGAATTTTTCTAAAAATTTGAAGGAAGCTGATTTAGATAAACTGACAGATGAAACTGTTGCTAAGGCTCTTGACGTTAATGTAAATAAGGTTAAGGCTGCTGTTGATGTTGATAGAAGGCGTAAAGTTTTCTCACTAGATGAAGTTGTAAATGATTCTGATAATAATGTTTCAATTGCTGATTTGACGCCTTCATGTGATTATGAGGAATTTTTGGAGCATTATGATCTAAAAATTGAGCTTGATGACGTTATAAAACGTTTGCCACCCGATTTGAAACAGATAATTGGACTTTTCTATTATGAAGATATGAAACAAAAAGATATTGCTGATAAATTGGATATGAATGAAATGACGGTATCAAGAAAGTTGAAAAAAGCTTTCAGTAAAATGTATACTTTAATAAAAGATTCTGAATATTTGGATTAATTATGATTTTAAATTCTATTTGGTATCAAAGCATTTGTATTTTCATTTTCGGATTAATTGTCGGTAGTTTCCTGAATGTATTAATTAATCGAACTATTGCTGGTGAAAGTATTATTTCCCCTGCTTCAAAATGTCCAAAGTGTCAGTCAAAATTACTTTGGTGGCATAATATTCCAATACTGTCATATTTTATTTTGAAGGGCAAGTGTTATTTTTGCCATTCTCCAATTAGCATCCAATACCCGATTGTGGAAATTTTAAATGCGGGATTATATGTTCTTTTGTGGCAGAAATTCAATAATGTGGGAATGTGGATTTTGGCTTGTGCATTCGTTTCCTTGTTCTTAACTCTTTCTGTTATGGATATAAAATTAAAGAAGATATCAGTAAAAATTGCATCGTTATTGATATTGGTCTCACTTTTGTTTAATTATAATAATATTTTAAGTTCTATACTCGCGGGTGTGGCTGTTTTAGCTTTTATATTTATCTCGAAAAAAATTATTGATAAAGTATTCCAGCAAGAGGTTTTGGGAGAAGGAGATATATATTTATTGGTTGCAGTCGCTTGTTTTGTTGGTATAAAAATGACTCCAATAGTAATATTATTAGCCTTTATTATTCAAGCATTAGTTTGTGCCCCAGAAATTTTTAAATGTATCATTGATGAGAAAAAATACGTTGTAGGCTTTAGTTTTATTTGGTTTGCACATATGTATGCTCTTTTAATTTTGGATAAATTTGCGTTTATTAATTTAAAAACACATGAAAAAATCGTAATATTTGTTAATCTTTTAGCTTCTTTATATATCGTTTGTAAATTTTTATTCTTAAGGATTAAGAATCTTAAAATAGTCACTACAGCACCTTTTGCACCTTCGATATTTATTTCCTCTCTTATATATTTATTCTTGACCTAATATGTGTGTTTAATAAATTTGTCATAATATAAAAAAACGGCTATAATAATTATGCTATTTATATTTCGGCTAGTGTAAAATCTTAACAGGAAGGTTATCCGACCTGTTTTTTTTATCCCCATTATTCTGAAGTTCATTGGTTTTTTTTGATTTAAGTAGAAAAATAAACGGAATGGTAATTATTGCGAGTAATGCAAGTAGTGCAAAAATATCGTAAAATGCCGCTAATTTTGATTGTTGTATAAGTTCTTTGTATAACAATCCATTTGCTTTTCTTGTTGCTAGTATTGTTGGATAATGCACCATAAATTTGTGTTGTATGGCTGTAAATTGTGCTCTAAATATAGGGTTATGGTATGACAAATCTCCAACCAGATAGTTTTGGTGAACTTGTGCAAATCTGGATATGAATGTTGCCGATAGAGCTGTACTCATTGCTGTAACTATGTTTTTAAATAGTGCGTGCAGGGCAGCCGCGTCAGCATTTTTACTTTTTGGTAGGGTTAGGAATGATAGTGATGAAATTGGGACGAACGCAATAGGAACCCCTATACATAATAGAATATTGGGCCAGACAACAGCGTCCATAGATGCGGTTGTTGATAAGGAGCACATCCATAGAACGGATATTCCCATTATTACAAAACCTATAATAGTTAAGAGTCTGTGTTCCACGTATTCTGCAATTCCACCAACTACAAGTAGTCCAATCGCACAAATGATTGCTCTTGGAAGCATTGCGAGTCCAGATGCTGATGGGCTATAACCCAATAAACTTTGAACAAACATTGGGGTTAGTAAAAGTGTTGAATATAAAAGAATGTTCACAATTGAACTGATGGCAGTTCCAAGAAGAAAATTCTTGTCTTTAAAAACTCTTATATCAATAACAGGGTTCTTACATTCAAGTTCCCATACATAAAAGAATACAAAGGCGACTACGCTGATCCCTGAAACCCAACATATCCAAGTTGTATCAAACCAATTAAATTGTTCTCCCTTATCTAAAACAATCTGTAAACATCCCATTGCAATTGCCATAGCAGTAAAACCTACTGTATCAAATTTTTTATTATATTTTTCTTTCGTTTTTTTATCATCAGGTAAAAATGTTTTTACAAGTAGAAGTGCAATTATGCAGAGTGGGATATTTGCAATAAAAACCCATTTCCAAGAAAAATTATCGGTAAGATACCCACCGATAAATGGGCCAATAAGAGGGGAAAACATTGCTTCTATACCATATAAGCCCATTGCAATACTGACTTGTGGCCCTGAAAACGTACTTAATAGGATTGCTTGACATAATGGGAGTATGCAACCTCCGCCGATTCCTTGTACTATTCTTGCAAGTATTAGAAGTTTTAACGTAGGAGCAATTACGCAAAGTCCGCACCCGATTGTAAAAAGTACTAGACACAATGTCATAAATAATTTTGAACCAAGCTTTTTCATTAAAAAGGCTGTTAAAGGTAACATAATCCCATTAGCAATAATATAGCTGGTAATTACTGTGTTTGTTTCATATTGCGTTGAGCCAAAGTATCCTGCAATATTTTGTTGGCAAGCGTTGGTAGCTGATGAAGCAACCAACGCCAATATTCCAGGTAACAGCACGGCTATCGCAATTAGATACTTATTTGTTTTTGATTCCTCTAATTCCATAGTTTTTGCTACTTAACTTTTACTTTCGGTGTGACAGACATTCCCGGAACAATATTGTATTTAGAAATATCTTCTTTAAATACAATTTTGACAGGTATACGTTGAACTATTTTTACATAACTTCCAACGGCATTTTCTGGTGGAAATAAACTTGATTTTGCCCCTGTTGCTCTTTGAATACTGTCAACTTCACCTTTAAATCGCTTTCCTGGATATGTATCAATTTTTATTGACACAGGTTGTCCTTTTTTCATGTGGGTTAATTGAATTTCTTTAAAGTTTGCAACTACCCAAATTTGACTTTGAACAACAGCCATCAGTGGTTGTCCTACTTGAACATAATTCCCTTGTTCTATACTTCTTGATGCAACCATTCCTGATTGTGGTGCATATATTTTTGTATAAGATAAATCCAATTTTGCTTGATCAACCTCAGCCTCTAATCTCTTTATATCAGCTTGTTGAACTTTTACATTATCTTTTGAAGATTCTAGTGCTGATTTTAGTGCTTTTGATTTGTCTTTTGCTGATTTATGACTTGAATTTGCTACTGTTAAATGTGTAGTGCTACTATCATAATCTTGTTTTGATGTAATTCCTGATTTAAACATATCGTGGTATCTTTTATAATCATTTTGTGCAAAATCCAGTTGAGATTTCGTTGCTGTAATATCTTGATATGATTGATTAAGGGTAGAATTCCCTTGTTCGACTTGTTGCTCACTAGATTGTAATTGAGCTTTTGCTTCGGCAAGTTTTGCTTCTGTTTGTTCTAATTTGACTTCATAGTCATTTGGATCTATTTCCAATAATAGCTGCCCCTTTTTAACTATTTGGTTATCATTTACGAATAGTTTTACAATCGGTCCTGATACACGTGGCGCGATAGATACCAATCTTCCTTCAACAAATGCATCATCTGTTGATTGATAATATGTCGAGTGGATTGCTGCTACAATTCCAAATATTACTAATAGTACAGATATAATTGTAGGGACAAACACTCGTTTTTTCTTGTATTCTGGTCGTTTAGCTTTTATCCTACTTCTTTTTTCTGTTGATTCATTTTCTTCTTTTTCATTATCTAAATGTATATTATCGTTGTTTGAACTATCTTTGTCTTTCTCTTCCATTGCCCTTAATTCCTCTTATGTTTGTAGTATTACTTCTTTTTCTAAATTTTCTTTTATTTTGTTAAGTGTTTTAATAAATATGTTTATCTCTTCATCACTTATATTTGCTACACAAGTATTCCATACTTTAAATGCCATTGGTAAAATATTTGCATGAACTTTTTTGCCTTCTTCTGTAATAAAAAGTTTATAAATCTTTCTTTTATTTACATCTTCTTTTCTGGTTATAAGTCCTTTATTTTCAAGAATTTTGATTATCCGTGTCATATTTGGTCTGTCCTTCAATGTAAGATGCCCTATTTGTCTTTGGTACATCCCATCATTGTCAATTAATGCAGTCAGGACACCAAATTGTTCTGGTGTAATTTCAGCATTAGCCGCCGCAAAACATTGCCTTCCATGAGCTCTAGTTAAACGACCTATTCTTACAAGCTTAAGACCAATTTTGCTTTTTAATAATTGTGATTTATCCAAAACTTTGTCCTTAACATTTTTTGTGTTATCATAATAACACAAAAAAAGGAATTTTGAAAATGAAAAAGATTAATGTAATTATTTTAACTTTGATTTTATTTATAGCAGGTATTTTGCCTGTATTTGCAAAAATTGAAAAAACTAAAAATAATGCAGATTATAGGCTAGAGTATCTCAATTTGAATTGGTGGGGAAAATATAATGACCCTATTTTGACTGATTATATAACTACTGCTTATAAAAATAATCAGGATTTAAAAGTCGCAACTCTTAATGTGAAACAATCAGAACAAATTGTTAAAGAAGTATTTGCTGCCCAATTGCCAAATTTTGGATTTCAAGGTGATGTCTCTAGAGATATGCCTTCGAGTATAATTAAATTCGGTGGAGTTATAATTCCTAATTATTCTCAAACCAATTATTCCCTGCCTATTGCAATGAGTTATGAAGCTGATATCTGGGGTGAGAATTATCTAAAAACAAAAAGCATGAAAAAAGAACTGGATATGGTCAAACAGAATGAGAGAGCAACTTATATCTCTCTAACGTCCGAAGTAGCCGCTCAATATTTCAATCTTTTAAAGCTCGATAAATTAATAAAAGATCAGAATGAGTTAATAAAAATTCAAACCAAAGTAGTCGAAATGACAGAAGCTAAGTATAAGAGTGGTTTATGCCCGGTAACAGATATTATGACTGAGAAACAAATACTTGCAGACTTGTGTGAAACGCTACATTCATATATGGGAAGTCAATTGATTGTAAGTCGTCAAATGATTGTTTTGACTGGACATAAAGAAATGGATGTTGATACAATCCCTAGAGCTGATTATTCAAAACTTGTTTTGCTTAATTTGCCAGATGGAATAAATGCTGAGGCAATTAAATATCGTCCTGACTTTAATAAAACTGAAATTTATATCCAAAAAATAGGTATAGATGTAAAGGCTGCAAGACGAGATTTCTTGCCGAAATTTAAATTATATGGAGATATTGGCTTCAATGCATATAAATTAACTAATGTTTTTGGACATAACACATTTATGTCGAGCATTGGTGTTCTACCTTCTTGGGATATATTTACTGGTGGGGCAAAGATGGCACATTTCAGGTTTGAAAAATTTGAATACCAAAAGGCTCAACAAATTTATGAAAAAACTATATTAACTTCAGTTCAAGAAGTTAATAATATGTTAGGTATAGCTCAAATTAACGAAATGAATTATAAAGAAAGTCATAAACGTTTAGAATTGGAATCTGATAAATATGGACTTTCAAATCAAAAATACACAATAGGTGCCAAATCAGAATTAGAAAATTTTAAAGCAAAAGAAGCTTTTTTACTGGCTGAAAAAGCTGATGTGTCGAATAAAATCGCTTTAGCCGTATCAGTGTTGGATATTTATAAATCTATTGGTGGTAAAGACTTTACTACTATCAATAATAATTTATAGACATATTTTTGGATATCAATGCTTGACATATTGTTAGTCATTCCGTACAATTGATTGAGGTGAATTTATGGAAAAAGTTAAAATATCAGCAAGTTTAGAAGATTACCTTGAGGCAATCTTTGAAATTATAGAGGAAAAGCAAGGTGTAAAGGCTGTTGAAGTTGCAAGACGTCTGGATGTTAGACGTTCTTCAGTAACTGAGGCACTAAAAAATCTTGCAGAAAAAAAACTTGTTAATTATGGTAGATATGACGTGATTTCTCTTACTCCATCCGGAGTTGAAGTTGCTCAGAAGGTAATCCAAAAGCATAAAGCATTATATACTTTTTTTACTAAAATTTTAGGAGTAAATCCGGAAGAAGCTTCAATCAATGCTTGTAAAGTAGAACATGTAATTTCCGAGGATGTTCTTCAACGATTAATTTCTTTTGTAGAGTTTAATAATAATTATAGTGCTTCAGATAAAAAATACTTAGAATCATTTAAAAATTTTTATGAAGAATCAAAATAAATTTAAGTCTATAAAAATATTAAACGTGCGGAAAAATTCTTAATTTTTCCGCACGTTTAATATTTTATTGTATTTTGTATTATTTTAATAAAAAGGGCGTGTAATGGTGTTTACACGCCTGGTAATTTAACTTGACCGTACATTTGTGGAGTCAATCTAGCTTTTCATTTGCTTTTTTTGACTATTGATTTCTTCATCAAGATAGTCTTCAAATCGCACTGCTGAAAGCATATTCTTTCTGATTTTTTCCAAATCACCTAGACTGCTTATTCTTGAATTATATATAGTTTTAATTGTCATTTTGACCTCCTATTAGCCCTTTCATAATGTTACTTGTTAGGAATATATAACAATGTTTTGCTTGTCTAATATTCTTACACTATTATTGTACGGCATGCCTAACAATTTGTCAAGTGTTATTTTTGAATAATGTAAATTTCTGCTATAATTGGTCTGAAAAGGATGTATTAAATGAAAGAAATGTTAACAATCATAAGGAATATTCTATACAGAATTTTTATTATAGGGTTTATTTTTAGTATTGTATCTCAATTAGCTTTGATTTTTATGGATTTTGAAGGAATTAATGAGGCTGCAAAATTATTGCATGTTTCTTCTACAAATTTAATAATGGTTATTCTTAATTCCATAAATTTTGTAAAAGTATTTTTATTTTATGGCATTTTGTGTCCTGCACTTGCAATCCATTGGACAATTTCAAGAGATAAGTTATTAAAAAATAAATAGTATTGAATATTATATTTTAGTTTCGGTTCCCAAACTCTTTATATGAATTTTACTTCTTTAAAGTTCCTTTGGAATGTTCTGAAATAACTTTCATTTGGAACTCCTAAAATAAAGGCAGTTGAAACTTTTTCACCATTTAGAATGCCATATTTGTTTTGTAATTTTGAGCTTTTATTAAACATATAGCTTACTGCTCCAATAAAGCATGTCCCAAGATTAAGTGATTCCGCTGCAATAGTTGCATTTGCTGCGGCAAGAATCATATCTTCAGTGCAGGCTAATTCATTCCCATAAAAAATAATCACAGTAGGGGCATTATAGAATAAAATATCTTTTCCTTTGTCTCTTTCGTTTAATACAGCTTCACACAGTGGGATTGAAAAATCTGTTAAAAGTTTGTATTGATTCTCACTCATTGTAAATTTTAACAGATATAGAGCAAGAGGTGATAATAATTTTTTCATTTTTTTTATTTCAAGGTTTAAATCTTTAGCAAGTTCCTGAACTTTTTTTCTGCCTTGAAAAACCATAACTTTTACTTCTGAAGGTGGAATCCCGACAGGTGCTGTTGCAGCAGATGATAAAATTTTATCAATATCTTCTTTGGAAACTTCATCTTGTTTGAATTTCCTGCAGCTTCTTCTTTTTAGTAAAAGTGAATTAGTAGCCTCATAATCAGGTAAATTTTCTGGCATTGCTCTTAAATGCGTTTTATCAATATCTTCACCAATAATTTCGATTGCATCGGTTGGACATTTCATCATACATCGACCACATTGAATGCACCCAAGTAATGTTTCTGTTGCCGCTTTTGCTTTTGGGTAACCGTTGAAGTCTTGCTCTAAAAAATTATCGCAGGCTTCAATACAAATGCCACATTTTGTACACTTATCTTTATCAATTATTATTTCAATATATTTATCTTTATTTAACATTTAATACCACCTTTTGGTCCATTAAACTGTATGCTAAACCATTTGTAAATTAATCCTGCTAAAGTGTTAATTCTATATCTAATATTTTATATTCATAGAGCATTCTATTTCTTTTTTAAATATAAAGCAATAATATTTGCAAATGATTCAATTAATCTTTGTTGTTCTGGTGATAAAACAGTTTCTTTTTTTGTCGGGGTGAATCCAAGAACTCCAAATGTTTTGTATTCTGATTTTAAGGGTAAGTAGTGCCATTTCGCGGATGCAAGTGTTTGTGTATTTCTTCCTGCACTTATTCCATTTTTATAAACCCACAGAGCAACGGCTTTTTCTTTTTCGTTAAACTCAATTTCGCCTTGTTTTTCTACGACTTCTAACTGGTTATTATTATCAGGTAAAAGAAATACCACATCTGATTGGAAAGTTTGAGATATATGCGTAGAAGCTTTGTCTAAAATTTCATCAAGATCAGCAGAATTCATCATCTCTCTGCTGAAAGAATAAATTGAAGCCAAAAATCTTTCTCGATGCCGTGTTGTCTCTGTTTGCCAACGGATCCCTTTAGATAGAAAACTCAAAGTGAGCGAAATTATTATAAATACGAAAAAGCTTGGCATATACTTAATGTCAGATATTCTAAAAGTTAAATAAGGCGGGATTAAGAAGAAATCAAACGTGGCTATAGAAAATATGGCTGTGAATAATCCAACTCTTGTTTCCCATAAAATACTGCTTGCAATTACCGCAAGTAAAAGTATCATTGCAATATTAAGAGGTGCTGAAAAAAGACGAACTTGCCATCCGAGTGCAACAATTGCACTAACAAGCAAAAAACTTACAAGATAAGGTTTATAATCGCCTTTTTGTATTTTTAAATATTTTTCTATAGGTTTTGGTTTATTATCGTTTCCTACGATAAGTATGTCTATCTCACCACTCTTTTTTGTTAATTCGTTAAGGACAGTTCCTTTAAAAATTTCTTCAAGCCTGGATCGTCTAGAGAGCCCTGCAACGATAAGAGTAACATTGTTTTCTTTTGCAAAATTAATTATTTCGTCCGCTATTATATTTCCACTTAATGAAGCTATTTTCCCGCCAAGTTCTTCTGCAAGTCTGATATTTTTATCAAGTTGGTTTCTGGCTTTTTCATTTATTTCAATCTGTTGTTTTTCTGAATCAACATATACGGCATACCATTCAGCACCCATATCAGATGCCATTCGATGTGTTATTCGGATTAGTCTTTCAGATGTCGGACTTGCGCTGACACCAACTAGAAGTCTTGAACAGACAGTCCATGGAGTTTTAATATCATAAAGGTGTTTGTAAGAAATTACATCTTCGTCAACTCGTTTTGCAGTGTATCTTAGTGCTAATTCTCTAAGTGCAAGTAGATTTCCTTTTCTGAAGAATTTTTTAATTGCTAGTTTTGCTTTTTCCGGGATATAAACTTTGCCTTCGTGTAATCTTTCTAAAAGTTTTTCGTATGTTAAATCCACAAGTTCTATTTCATCGGCTGCTTCTAGAATGCTGTCAGGAACTGTTTCGTGTATTTTAACGTGCGTTATTTGTTGAACAATATCAATTTGACTTTCAATGTGTTGAATATTTAAAGTAGCAAAAACATTAATTCCTGCATTAATAAGTTCTTCTACATCTTGATATCGCTTTTCGTGTCTAGAACCAGGGACATTTGTGTGCGCAAGTTCATCTACGATAACTAGTGCAGGTTTTAGTTCAAGAATTTTATCAATGTCCATTTCGTCAAGAAAAATACCATTGTATTCAATTTTTTTTCTTGGAATGATTGTTAAACCATCTAAAAGTGCTTGTGTCTCTTGTCGCCCGTGAGTTTCAACCACCCCAATAACCGCATCAATATGGTTTTTAACTGCCAGTTTTGTTTCTTCAAGCATATGGTAAGTTTTTCCAACACCAGCACAAAATCCTAGGAATATTTTTAATCGCCCTTTGTTATTTTTAGGTTCTTCATTTTGTTCTTCTTCCTGAATTCGTTTCAAAAATTCTTCCGGATTGGGTCTGCTATCGGTCATTAGGGTATCCTTTATTAGGTTTTTGAGGGCAACTTTGCGTATAGCTGGTTACATAATTATGTATAGGTTTTTGAATACTTATACAACCTAATATTAGCATTTTAGCTGAGGTTTTAGTTGAGGTGAAAAACACTGAGCTTTTAGATGAAATAAAATCAAATACATTGACCATAATTTGAAGAAATTTAATAAACAATATATTGTTTGGATTGTTTTTTGCATTGTTATCATTTTCAATTTGTTTATACAGATTAGTGTATATTCCTCGAGGTCTTCTTTTATAAGAAATTTCAGAATTCTTTTTGGCCCTGTTATCAGAGTCTATTTGTCTATATAAGTCTTTATAAATACCTGTTTTGTTTAAATATACCGGAGATACCATTTTATTTTACCTCATCTAATGCGATATTAAGTTTGAGTACGTTTACACCTTCTTCGCCCCAAATACCAATAAAATCATCATCTGTATTTTCTTCTATCAATGCTTCTATTTTAGACTCAGGGATATTTCTAATCTTTGAAATCCTTGAAGATTGTAATTGTGCATTTTCTAAACTTATATGCGGATCCAATCCACTTGCTGATGTTAATAACATATCAGCAGGAATTTTTTTGCTACCTAATTTATCTTCTTTTATAGTTTCTTTAACTCGTTCAATTAATTTTTTGCTTGATGGTCCCAAGTTGCTTGCTCCAGAACCAGATGCGTTGTAATTAACAGCAGATGGTCTTGAGTTAAAGTATTCTGGTTTATCAAATGTTTGTCCGATTAAACTTGACCCAACAATTCTTCCATTTTTTGTTATTAAACTTCCGTTAGCTTTTTGTTGCATTGTCTTTTGTGCAATGCCTGTTATTGCTAAAGGGTAAAATAACCCTAAAATAATTGAGAATCCTATAAATGCTTTTATTGAAATTATAATATTTTTCATTTTTTACCTGTCACTTTATACTAAATGTAATAATACCACTAAAATATCAATTAATTTAATTGCCACAAAAGGCAATAATAGTCCGCCAAAACCATAGATAAAAATGTTTTTTTGCAGCATGGCTTCTGCGGTTGATTGTTTATATTCTACGCCTCTTAATGATAGAGGAATTAGGCAAGGAATAATTAGTGCATTAAATATAATTGCAGATAGTATTGCACTTTGAGGGCTTGCTAAATGCATTATATTTAATATTTTTAATGCTGGAAATTGAACTACAAAAAGAGCTGGAATAATAGCGAAATATTTTGAAACGTCATTTGCTACACTAAAGGTTGTTAGTGAACCTCTTGTGATAAGAATCTGTTTGCCTATTTCTACTATATCAAGTAGTTTTGTAGGTGATGAATCTAGGTCAATCATATTGGATGCTTCACGTGCCGCTTGTGTCCCTGCGTTCATTGCGACAGCTACGTCTGCTTGTGCTAAAGCTGGAGCATCGTTCGTCCCATCTCCAATCATTGCAACCATATAACCTTTATTTTGAAAATCTCTGATTTTTGCTAATTTGGTTTCAGGTTTTGCCTCTGCAATAAAATCACTTACCCCTGCTTCTGCGGCGATTGCTGCTGCTGTCATAGGGTTGTCACCCGTAATCATAACAGATTTTATTCCCATTAAATGAAGTTGGTGTAGTCTCTCTTTTATCCCTTTTTTTAGCACATCTTTTAATCTTATAACGCCTAAAACATTTCCGTTTTTCGCTACTATAAGTGGCGTTCCGCCTTGTGATGCAACCTTTTCAAATGCAATTTTTACTTCTTTTGGAAACTCTGTTCCATATGATTTTGTAAGTTTTTCTATTGCGTCTACTGCACCTTTACGTATTTTATCTTCATCAATATCAACTCCACTCATTCTTGTGTCCGCACTAAATTCTATGAATTTAGCTCCTGAAGGAGTTTTTATATCGCGACCTCTGATTTTTAATTTTTCTTTGGCAAGTACAACAACGCTTCTTCCTTCTGGGGTATCATCTGCTAATGATGAAAGCATTGCTGCGTGTGCAAGTATTTCTTCAGAAACCCCTTTTGCAGGTATAAATTCTGTTGCTAATCTGTTCCCTAAAGTAATTGTGCCAGTTTTGTCCAATAAAACTACATTTACATCTCCTGATGCTTCAACAGCTCTACCGCTGAGGGCAATTACGTTATGAGATAGAAGTCTGTCCATCCCTGCAATTCCGATTGCAGGAAGCAAGCCTCCTATTGTCGTTGGCATCAAACATACTAATAGTGCAGTTAATACTGGAATGGCTATATCTACTCCGACATATCCTGCAAAATATTTTAGGGTTGTTACAACTACTAAAAATAAAATAGTTAAACCAATAAGAAGGATTTCTAAAGCTATTTCATTCGGCGTCTTTTGCCTTTTTGCGCCTTCAACCATTTTTATCATTTGATCTAAAAATGTTTCACCAGGATTTGCTGTAATTTCAATTTTTACACTTCCTGATAGAACTTTTGTTCCGCCTGTTACTCCACTTTTGTCTCCGCCTGATTCTCTTACGACTGGTGCAGATTCACCCGTTATTGCTGATTCATCAACGAGTGCAACTCCTTCAATCATTTCTCCATCACACGGAATAAGTTCGTTCTCATTTACAAGCACAATATCACCTTTTTTTAAGGCTAGTGCTGGCACTACTTCAACTTCTCCAGATTCGTTTATTCTGTTTGCAAAAGTTTCACTTCTGGATTTTTTTAAACTTTCTGCTTGAGCTTTACCTTTTCCTTCTGCAAGTGCTTCTGCAAAATTTGCAAATAAGACTGTAAACAATAGCCATAAAGATATTTGTAAGTCAAAGCTAAATGTCTGACCTGTTATTATGCTGTATATAGTTATTGCAGAGGTAACTAGAAAACCTATTTCGACAACGAACATTACAGGGTTTCTAGCCATATCAATCGGGTTAAGTTTTAAAAATGAATCTTTAGTTGCTTCTAAAAGTATTTTAGGCGTAAATATTTCACTTCTCATTAGAATAACCCTCCTGTCGTGATGAATAATTTTTCAAGTATAGGACCTAAAACCATTACAGGGAAGAATGTCAGGGCTCCTACTATAATTACTACGCTGACAAGCATTATAACAAACAATGGGCTTTCTGTTGGAAATTTTGCTTCATCTGGAACAAATCTTTGTTGAATTAAAGATCCTGCAATTGCAAGTGAAGGTATAAGAGTTCCGAACCTTCCTACGAGCATTGCTAAAGCTATTGATAGGTTATAAAAAGGCGTATTAGCATTCAATCCTGCAAATGCTGAGCCATTGTTTCCTGCACCTGATGCAAATGCGTATATGATTTCTGATAGACCGTGAGGTCCTGCGTTGTTTAAACTTGATAATCCAAAACTGTGTGTCGCGGCAATTGCTCCAAATATTAATTGAATTATAGATGGAAGAATCAATGCGATTACAGCCATAACCATATCATATGGCTTAAGTTTTTTCCCGAATACTTCAGGAGTTCTTC
>Ga0302271_10000429_pt1 | contig 41149 bp, 12 predicted proteins | sample III_Bog_N1_1_FD_198767 | JGI IMG/M metagenome (GOLD analysis project Ga0302271, IMG submission 198767) | Peat permafrost microbial communities from Stordalen Mire near Abisko, Sweden - III_Bog_N1_1 | ecosystem: Environmental > Terrestrial > Soil > Wetlands > Peat | place: Sweden: Abisko...
AACCCCCACCCCAACCCCTACCCCAACCCCAACCCCAACCCCAACCCCAACCCCAACCCCAACCCCAACCCCAACCCCAACCCCAACCCCAACCCCAACCCCGATATCTAATTGTTACTAAACATTTTTCTCTCTCTTTTACTTTTGAGAAGATTCTACAAGAACATAATTTTTCAATCTGAACAATTAAAACAAGATTAAACTAAACACCAGTTAATAATTAAGAAAATATTATTTGATTTATAATATCTTTGTTCTTACAAATCCTAACAACAAATCTTATTTTTTTCACATGACTTTTTACTGCAAATATGTATTTTATAAAGAGTTAATCATTCCCAATGTGTGATTTATCTAGGGAGTGTACAGACTTCTTCAAAATCTTTGATGGACTCTTCATTCAATAAAGGATACAGCTTCACGACATCCAATTAGAAAATATCAGCTTCGGTACCTAAAAACGTACCTAAATTAGGTGTAGTTCTTTCTAAATCCCCATGGATAAACTCCTTGATGTATGTGCCTGCACTTGACAGAACATACACAACAAGATGTCTTTCACCGATTTAGAATGCTCTGATTCTGTAAATGTACTTAGTTCTCACCATTTAAGTTCGTCTGTGCAAGACTCTAATCGGTGTTTTCTACTGCAGTACAATATCTTTTAAGCTATTCAAATGCTCAACTTTCTCCGCTGAAACAGCATCCTTCGTTTAGACTATGCATGCGTAAGATTTAATCTTCTCGATTTCACTAGTTTTCAGCACCATAAAGCACTTTACATCAGTGAAATGAAGATTGTGTACTTTCAACTCAGTTTTCTTAGCATTCAGCTGTTCTTCGTAGATTTTCAAGTCCTTGTCTGTCAGGGATTGAACTCTTCTCGGATCTATAACTTCTATCACGAAAGGTCTGCCGTTTCCGAGCATTCTTACATCGATATCTTCTCTTCCACCAGATGAAAATTTATAACTGTTGCACTTCAGAAAAAAACAAAAGAAAATTAGTTAAACCTGAGCAGATATGCAAGAATGTTGTACTTTGAAATTCGGAATCATATCTTCAGCAATTTCCTCTTGAATCGATGTATCATAGAGCTTAACTCCATCAATAAACCAAGGAGTCTAACTCATGTATCTTGAATACTTACAGTAATTACCCATGATGTAGACACTTCCATGTGTAGCAGTGATCTCAATAGATGCTGGAGTTACCACAGGTTCAGGGAACTAATTTTTTCTGATCATCAAAAATTAACTTCTCGGTAACTGGGATATCCTATCGAGATTCAAGGCTATTGCGTCGACTTTCGGGAAGTTGATCTCTTCAGACTAGTTCCCTTTGAGTTTCTTTCTCTTTTTTTCTTCTTAATGAGATGTCGATTAGATAATCGAAGTGCTGAATTATCCGAATTGTTTTCTGTCATCATCATCTGCGTGAATTGTGAAATTGATTACAAACGGACATTCAACTGATGAAGTCGCAGGTGCCTTGAAGATATCACTCAGTAACTCAGGCATTACCCATTTGTAGACTGTTTTAATCTGTTTTTAGTTCAAAAAAAACAAGACAAATAAATATTTTAAAGAGTTTGTTTTCAGTGAATTTTTTTGATATTTTGTGTCTTACGTCAATGTAGTTGTCTCTCCAATTCAAGTAATTTTTAGAGAATTCTTCCTTTTCAGCTGCTTATAGGAGATTATTACTCGCAAAGTAGTTCTCCGCTAGATAGAGATAGTTTGCTATTCTGATCTAAGTGCACAAGGGAACTTTTATGAAGAACTTGAATTATACAAATTCAAAATCTTATTCTCTAATTGTCTTTGCAACATTCTCGACATTCTCTGGATGATCTATGTCTTGGAGCACTCCGAGGCACAGTCTGCAGATAACATGATCAGATTTGTTTTCTTACTCTATTTTTGTATCGCTTGTCTTGCTGCTTTCTCGGATAAGATATCGCTCATTGTACCCATATTCCTCTGCAATGTTCAGAACCCCGCATACAGTGCTAACCCTTTCTAGCAGATTCTTATATGAATCGCGCTGTTAATAAGTATCAATATCTTCAAGTTTTACTGCCCTCAGTGCGCATCTTACACAGCTGTAATTTTCATAGAAAAATCTAAAGAGCTCACACTACAAATGACTTGCTAATACTTTCTCCATTTCAAACAAATCAATGCTACTTTTTGCAATCCTATCAATGGTTCAATCTCCTATGTTGGAAGATACAAGCTCTGAATTATTTTTATTATTTTCAGTGATTATTGATATGTTTGATCTGTAAAAAAGATATTGCAATAATCTGTGGATTTAACAAGCTATATCCAGACACTTTAACACAAATCACCTAAAATCAAGGGGGTAGAGGTATAATTATTAAAGCAATTCATCCTTTTCTTTGAAGAAAAAGTGTATTTGATTTGCCTTGTCTGAAAGATTTTTGATTGGAATTAGTTTTGTTCTTTATAATTTTTTTAAATATTTTTTTTAAAAAAGCGATTCGCGAAAAGATAAAAAACAAAAATAAACATAGAAATTTCACTGTTATACAAATAATAAGCCAAATGTAGATTTCAGAGAATGATTCTTCCGCGGAAGTGATTGCTTCCTTCGTGTTTGATCCAGTTGAGAACCTTGTCTTTGAGGACAAAAAGATCAATGAGCTCATCAAGAAATGGTATGCTAACATGATTCAAATCAAGCATGTTAAATAGATAATTTTTTATTAATATTATTCACAATATTTGAATTTCAAGGGGACTTATCAACGTTAGCATAAACAGTTACAGATTCAATTAGCGCTTCGAAGAGGCAGGAGCTGAGTCATTTATCCTAGAATTATTCAACTTCCCAGCTGTTCGATCGACATTTAAAAAGCTAAATGTTCCATCTGAGAACTTCAGCTAAGTTAAATACAAAAGATTGAAGACTCAAGAAATCAAAATGGATATTTTTGACAAAATAAACAACGACAGCAACATCGTAGTGAATGATTTGATCAAACAGACATACGAAGACTAATGCGGGGATATCACCATCAATGATATTCTCAGAGAAGCACTCATCAAAGAAGAAAGTGAACATTACGAATTATTCACTGAAGACAATAGAAAAGAACTGCTCTTCAGAATCTTCCAGTTGCTAGTCCTTGGAGGCTAAATGTGCCAATGGGAGGAGAAATTCTCTGTGTATCTAGAATCAACTAAATTCCTCTACAAGAATCTAGTCACGTAAGCATAAACACACATGTTGAATTTCCTTGTTTTCTCATAAGTCAACTAAATTTATATATAATAATGTGCCTTTAAAGTTGACTAACTTTTGATAACCTTTAAAGAGCTAGAAAAGACCCACAGACAGAGAATATCTTCATTGATTCCTTCGCTTATGAGATAACTTCATTAGATGTAAATAATTATTTTAGGATTATAAAAAAGATTTTCTGCAAAAAATGAATTTTACAAACAAATAAACTAAAACACAACTGACAAAGTTTTTTCTAATCCAAACACTCTTTGATGTTGTAATATTTTTTCTTAATAGAAATCATACAAAAAGAGTGATAACCCTCAGGACATCGTCTATGTGATTGTGAATCCATCGATCAGAGTCGTACACATTCTCTTTAATAATTGGACCAAAGTCTGGTGAGGATCGCAAGCAAGAATCTAGAAGCTTTTTGATGGACAATCGATTGATTCCTAATTAGCATGTGGTTTTTGTATGTGCTTAAGTGGAAAAATATTTTTTTTGTTTTAATAAATTGTGATATCCAAATAATAAAAAAGATTACTTGATATCAGCGAGTTGAAAGTTGTTTTCATATCATCGTTTTGATGAATTGTGAAAGTAATTGGCACTTTGAAAAATAATAGAGAGAAATTAGATAAATTCATTTCTCTCTATCTTTCTATTTGTTTTATTCTTTTGATAGATTCATTGGCCTCAAGAAATACAAGATAAAAATAAGATCAGATGAGTACACTAGATTCCATCTTGATTTGGCTTAAATTACAAAAAAAAGGAGGAAGGAAAGGAAAAATAAAAGTTTTCTTCTAAATCATCAATGATGTATGCATTTTTGTTCCCAATTAAATTTAAAAATAGCTAATATTTTTGCCAAACCCATGTGAATATTTTAATTAACTTTATATGCATTTAGACTTGAAAATTCATCAATTATTAAAGTTAAGTCAAGTCATTGAGTTACTTCAAAGCAATGCATGACCAATCATCAAACTCAAGGCGCTACACATTTTTTAAATGGAAGCGCAGACGTATCCTTTGATTTTTTGGTCTTCAATTTCTTCGTTCTTGCATGTAAATCAAATAAGAGCTTAAATATATCATATTTTTGGGATATTTTATTCATACCTCACAAAACCTCTTAGTTTCTGTAATAGGCTCCAAATATAGACAAAACGAACCAAAGATCGGTGAAAGCAAATATTCTAAAAATAAATTTATTATCAAAAAGGAGCAGCTTTTTTTTGCTAGCTTTGTAAATGATTTTTCCCATCAAATCAAAAGATAGCAATAGGATATTTCAAAATCGTGCGCTCCGTTGAAATATTCTTGTAATGTCTGCTGTTCTCTTGGAAGGAACATTTATCAAGAAATAAATGAAATGCTCTTTTGCTTAACAACTAAAAATAGAAAATTAATTATGTGTTTTTTTTGCTTTTTCCCTTATCAAGAAGAAAATAATTAATATCCTGAGTTTGACAAAATATCATAAGTTTATTTGAGCTAGAGCTGACCATCAAATTAACAAAATTGGGGGGGGGGGAAGTAAGCATTTTTGATACCACAGAAACATTCAAATAAATCAGAAATGGACGAATAGGTAGTGTTGATTGACCGAAAACAGAATACCGCTGAAGAAGAAGGACATTTCATCCCATCCGATCACGATTTAGCGAAGGGTTTTATGTAAACAAAAAATACAGTCCATTTGGTTCGACAGTTTGTGCACACTAAAGTTTCATTTAGTGTTTCAAAGATAATTTCAATATGCTATTTCTATGGTTTGTAGATCTTTAATGCATTATTGTTCTTTTAAGTCGTCCAGGTAATGCAGAAAATGGGTTTTGTTTACACTCGGAGACTTTACTAACCAGGATAATAGCTGAAGAAAAACTCTCTGAGACATTAGCCAAGGAATTCACTGCGTCTAGATCTCCTATCTGGGCTTTCAAAGGAGAAGAACTAAAATAATAATTCAATGGGAGTGAACACTTGCGGATGCTGTGTGTCAGCTGGAATATGCATGGATAGCTCCCATAACATTATACAGCTGAACTGTTAAATGCTAGGGAATGCAGTCATCATTTAATCGTAGTTGCAACGCAAGAATGCCAGCGACCAATTCCTGTTTCTTTGTTTCGCGAGAATAAAGCTCGCTGGGAAACTTCTCTGTCTTATTCGCTTGGGAATAAGTACTCAATTGTCAGTTCTGTTACCATGAATGCGTTGCATCTAGTGATATTCAGCCATGAATCGATTATTCGATATGTTTCAGCGATATCCACGGATATCAAAGCGACTGGGCTTGTGGATCTCGTCGGGGACAAAGGAGGAATGGGAGTAAGTTTAGAAATAGGTGATAAAAGCTTTTTGTTTCTCAATTCTCATTTTGCTTCTGGGTAATCGAACAATGAACAACGAAACTAAGATTATATTAAGATATCTTCCTCACTCGAATTACCGAAATATTATCATAACAAAACTGAATAACTTCTTTCGCGATTCGACTTTGTCATTTGGATGGGCGATTTCAACTATCGAATCCAAGCGACATGCAAACATGAAGTCGATTAGCTAATTAACGAGAAAAGGTTCTTTCATCTGCTTGAGAGAGATTAGCTGTTCACTTAGAAGAAGCTCGGACATGTTTTCTAAGATTTCTCAGAAGGATTGATATTGTTTCCACCGACATATAAAATGTAAAATGACATGAATACCTACCCCGATGGTGCTGACGCGAGAATACCAGGCTGGACGGATAGGATCTTTTTTAAATAGAAAATACCCGATTCGATACGATTAGTGAACTATGAGATGGCGATGAATGTTTTTGGATCAGATCATAGGCCAGTATTTGCGTAATTCATTGTTCATACAAAAATAAATCCAAAGTTTCAACCAATCAGAGTATACTCGAAAAGCTCTGATTGTGGGATTTTCTGAGTACTTGAGAATGTTTTGGAGAGTAACCGAGCATAACTGAGAAATCAATTATTTTAATTGAGAAATATATTAACTCATATTTTTTTCAAATTCATTCTTGTAATACAAAGTATCCGTATATTATCTTAATTTATATTTGTAACAACAAGAATGTATTTAATAAATATGAGTTGCCGAAAAGCTGAGAATGCTAACATAACAATAAGCTGTTTTTTTTTTACACATTCAATGAAGTATCTTAAAATCATCCAACAAGAAATCAAAGAAGTATTTTTTTGTTAAAAACTAACTCTATGAGGGTAGATTAGGATAATATTAATTTAATCACTTGAATGTATGTGTGTATGCTCAAAAGAAGAGAAGCAAAAAGATAATCACCAAGCAATTCACAAAAAAGCAGAGTAAAACTCAAAGGCAAGCACAAAAGAGGGAAGTAAAACTGAAGAGAGAATATCACAGAAGAGAAAGAAGAAATGATTTTTATAGTAAAATACATTTTCAAATTAATCCTCTCTTCCAATAATAATTGAAATACCATTGATTTTTTTATTCCAATTCTAATGGCAAAAAAAGATAATTATTGGGAATTGATTGCCACTAATTTATTTATTAAAAATAAAGATCTTCTGAAATTAAAATTCTAGAAGGTTTTTATGAGACATTTCATCTCTTCTTTATTAGAATCTATTTTACTGAAAATCCACAAATTAGTTTAAGTAGGCAACGAAAGCACCAATATTCAAGTTAATCTTATTTTTAATTTCACAAATAGTGGGGATATTTAAAAGAATCAGAGGGAAAGATTACCTATTTCAAATATATAATTGAGAATTGAAAAAAAAGAAGGAATTATTTTCTAAATAGAATACCATTTGTGTTGTGATCAAATATTTCATAAAATACAAATGGAAACTCAAAAATAAGAAGATTCTATTGAAAGGATTTCAATAACTACATGTATCCTAGAAAACCTGATGGAGAAACTACAATAAACGCTAAACTATTTAATAGATTCGATTCATTTAAATAACGATTGGAATTAGATTGGTGAGAATGGTGCAAAGTATTTAGGAGAAGGAATTGCAAAGTGTGTTACTCTCATTTCTTTAAATCTAGATCTCAGATGTAATAGTATTAATGAGAATGGTGCAAAATATTCAGGAGAAGGAATTTCAAAGTGTGTAACTCTCACTTCTTTAAATCTAAATCTCTATGGTAATAGTATTGGTGAGAGAGGTGCAAAGTATTTAGGCGAAGAAATTGCAAAGTGTCTTACTCTCATTTCTTTAAATCTAAATCTCGGCTAGAATAGTATTGCAGAGAATGGTGCAAAGTATTTAGGAGAAGAAATTGCAAAGTGTGTTACTCTCACTCCTTTAAAGCTAGAACTCAGAGGTAATACTATTGGTGATAATGGTGCAAAGAATTTAGGAGAAGAAATTGCAAAGTGTGTTACTCTCACTTGTTTAGATCTAAATCTCCGCAATAATAGAATTGATGAGAATGGTGCAAAATATTTAGGAGAAGGAATTGCAAAATGTGTTACTCTCACTTCTTTAAAGCTAGAACTCAGAGGTAATAGGATTGATGTGAATGGTGCAAAATATTTAGGAGAAGGAATTGCAAAGCTTGTTACTCTCACTTCTTTAAATCTAAATCTCAGCGATAATAGAATTGGTGAGAATGGTGCAAAGGATTTAGGAGAAGGAATTGCAAAGTGTCTTACTCTCTCTTCTTTAGATCTAGATCTCGGCTAGAATAGTATTGCAGAGAATGGTGCAAAGAATTTAGGAGAAGGAATTGCAAAGTGTGTTACTCTCACTTGTTTAGATCTAAATCTCATCGATAATAGTATTGATGAGAATGGTGCAAAGTATTTAGGAGAAGGAATTGCAAAGTGTGTTATTCTCACTTCTTTAAAGCTAGATCTCTACAATAATAGGATTGGTGAGAATGGTGCAAAGTATTTAGGAGAAGGAATTGCAAAGTGTGTTACTCTCACTTCTTTAAAGCTAGAACTCAGCGATAATACTATTGGTAAGAATGGTAATAGATTATTAAAATAGTTAGTTATCAAAGCAAAGAGATTGATTTTATGTTGCATTCATTGAGATTGACATAGTATTGAGAAAATTGAACAAGGATTTATTATCCTATATGATACAACTTTTTTTTGCAGTTCTCATCATAAAACTATTAAATCTGAGGATTCTTTATTTTCCATATTGTGTAGCTAACTTTTGAAACAAAGAATTGACAAAAAATGTTTTATTTTCAAATTATTTTTCTTTTAACATTTTTCAATTAGATGGAGTTCTAAAAAAGGAGGTATAAAAAAAAATTCGTTTTTTTATTTTTCATTTTTCATTCCAACAATAAGTATTACAAATAAAGAAGGTAATAATTAGAAAGCTTATTTATTATTACCCAAATAAACAAAGAAACTTATCTGTATTACAACTCAACAATTTATTTTGAAAGATAAATTGAATATTTCTAAGAATCTTTTGATACCCAATAATAATTTAAAAATTATCTTCAATCTTCATACTATTTTATTGATTTATCAGTTTAAAATAATCAAAAACACTCAAAACCATCCCAATAAAATAAGTAATAACTTACACCAAGCACTTTTTAATTCACGCAACACTTCAAGAGAGAAACAGTCTGAGTTATCTGCAAAGAGAGTAAATACAATTTCAACAGCAAAGAGAGATATATTTATCTACTTCCATACTAATACATTCTCCCCTTCAAGATTTTTCAAACAACAGCGATCATATGAGTGGATCAACCAAGCAACCAGCCATGAGCGAAAATTAGAAGAAAGCGCAATAATATCTGAAAGATCACAGAATTGAAGAGATCTTTGGAGACATTCTGAACACTATCTCCCACAAAAAATACGAGCAGCCACTTGTGTACATGGTCGGGAGCTTTAGATAGATAGAGAGAGACTGTCATTTGTGATGACATGTACATCTTTTATTAAACAATTCAAATAATAGCTTAGGAAAAGAGATCTATTATTTGACTGATTTATTGATCTATTTTTGAAAATATTCAGATAAAGTACCTAGCCAAGTAGCTACCAGCTTCGGTATTAACCTCCAACGGTATTATTGTCGATAACGCTGAAGATACCGAATCGATTCGCTAAATATCTTATCCGTAATTTGACCCTGCCTGCAATAATATCTTTAAGCAAAGTTTGACAAAACAAGTTTACTTACAGCTTAAAGAAACCTAAACTGCTTACTATAATGATCTTCGTCACTTGATAAAGCTAGGACTGGAAAATCAGAAATCTAAAGTTGGATTGTACGCAACTGATCCAGATTGTAGCAACGCATTTAAGGCTTTATTCAGTTTTACAATGCAGTAGCTGTTCACCCCTTAAGATATAAATTTCAAATACAACAAAACAGTTTCAATGAGGGATATTACTACTGCTCCTGGGAGTGAACTTCCTGAGCTTAAATTCATAGAAAATTTCTCAATAAAAATGAAAAGAAACGTTCAAAATTATTCCTTCAACTCGTCTCTCAAATCTACAGATCGGCAGTTCATAGCATAGCTACTACAGTAGACTCTAAGAGCTAAATTCGGGAATGTGTTTTCTCAGCATTTCAACTTAAGTATGGTTAAATTATTAGATCTTTCTTTTTTAGGAAAAACTAAAAATTTCAATGTAAAATTTAAACTTCAGGTGAAATGAACACAGATGAGAGAACAAATTTAGCAGGCAAGTACAATAAACTGATAAAAGACGCTAGTGCTTTGAGTAGAGAAGGATCACGTTATAACGAATGGCCTGACAATCGTCATATCGCTATTTCAAATAGCAAGCGGTATGATTGGAGAGATAAATAAACAAACTGGACAACAAATAAATTTCTGACTTTTACCTTATTTTGTGTTGTTTAAGGCATTTGATCTGGCTGAATAAAGAAGATCATTGTGAATTGAAGTGTATTGGAAACAAAGAAAATAATTTCATGGAGTAGCTCTTATTTTCTATGAAATTGATTGAACAGCTCGATTCAGAAGTAGGATTTAGTTTCACTGAAAATGAAGGGTTTTCTGTAGTCAAACCTATTTATTGTGGGCTAGGGATCAAATACAAACTAAATCTTAAAGTTAATCAATAGTCTCTGGGGCAGTTTAAGGATAATCTCAGTAATTTCAAGAAACACAAGGAGTCTTCATTGTTTGAGATAAAACCAATAAAGAAAGACTCCAACAGATGGATGGTTATTCTTAAAAACACCTATAATATTGAAAGTATGTACTCTCTTTTGATGCAAACACAACAGCTCTTTGAGGTTCTTTTTAGTAGTAGTTCATTCATTGAAAAGCTGGTATCTACTAGCAACAATGCAGAACTCTTAGTACAAAGTAGGAACGAATAAGCTGAAAAATAATCACAAAGCATAAAACCAGATCATATTGAAATTACTATTATTGAAGAAGATGAAAGCGCTTCAAAAGTCAATGAAGGCAATATTGATATGGACAATAAAGAACATAATTATTCTGCATATTAACCAGCCATAATGAGCAGTAGCAGCAACTCAGGTTTAATTTTTTAGATAAATAAGAAAATCAATCTTTTTTTTAAAAGAAAATGATATTCTTTTCTCTCTTTGAATTCCATTTTGAATCTGTTTTATTGATTCTTTTATCTAATTGTTGTTTTGTTTTTCTACTAAAGTAATTGAAAAGTTCTAGCGATTTAGAAGGATATCAGATCCCAAAGAATTAAGTGAAGTCCTTTAGTTAATAGGAACAGCTTCTTCAGAAGATCCTACTGTGCTTTCAAAGAGCAATGATAAATAATCTCAATCAACAAACTAATCTAATCACGGCAGGAGTACACTTGATTACAATAATTGCAGTGAATTCAAAAACTAGAGAGATATTAGCCAATTCGATCTTGAGAGAATACTCAGTGCCATCTAGAAACCATGTGTTGTACTACGATCTCCTGAGTTTATCAAGGAATCTTATCTGATTTTAAGAAGAAATTTCAATAACTTTCCATTGAAATCATCCATGACAGAAGTGGATTTCGAAGCATCTAATGATATTCTCAATGAGTATTTCTCGATTCTTAAAGTAATTACCAATTAACATGATACAAGCAGCATTCCTTTTTGAGTTTACTTTACTGTATTTCTTGAATAAATATGTTCTTTGTATTACTGCAGGATTCATTCGGAGGTGAAATAATTCGTTCAATTAGTCAGCAATATGAGACCCAAGCAAAGGAGATCATCACCAAGGAATTTTAAGTATTTGAAGACACTGATACCCATGAGTTAGTCAAATCCCTTGATGGGTTCAGATACCCTTATGGGACAATACTATTCGCTTCGAAAAAGTAACTTTTATTTGGCAGAATTAATTTTGATTTTTAAGTAAGAAACTTTCTAATTTTGTTAATTAACCTTGATTTCTCATCTTTAGTCTCTTTGCAATTGGCAATCTCGACGACCATTTGACTATCATCTTACGGATAGTCCAAGACGATATGATCGAATGTATCTAAATCATCAAAACACTTCAAAAAAACAATGAAACATACCTGATTGATGAATCATTCGGGTACATAACTAGAAACCCTCGATTAGCTGGTGTAGGTATCTAAATGATCTACTAAATTAAAGACCCAATGGTTTAGCAAGAAAGCACATAAAAACAATGGATTATGACTTAAATCGATGAGAATTCATCAGTGATAACAAGCAATCTCACTCATTTGAATTGCATCTAAATAGAACTTTGCAAGATTTCTGCTAACAATCTCCAGGAATTCGCTAAGGAAATCAATAATCAACTAGGTTATATTAAGCTACAAGGAGAAAGCAGTAATGCTCCTGTGACTGCAAACGGTAAGGATGCATAAAAATTAACTTTAAACTTTCAATCATTTTTGTTGGGGTTGTTTTTCACTATTTTTCTAATAAAAGGTGTAAGTTACAGGGATTGCTTTAATGGCGAATCTGTGATAGCTCCTGACGAGTAATGCTACAGTTTATTCAATTAATCTTACATCGAGTATCTCAGTTAATTTAATCTCAATGAGACAGCTCTAAGCTTAGGGTATCTTCCAACCACACTAACATTCAGTGATCTTGCTGGTAGAGACATAAAAGTAACTTACTCGCTTGGAAGAAACTTCCAAAATCTTAATTTCACGAAATATTTGACTCCCAATGAAGTAGCCAGTTTGTAGTAGCATTTCTAAAGTGTTTTTGCTACTAAAACCGATTATTGTCTCAACAAAAAAGAAGAGTCGAATGGCAATAATAGTAGCCATAAAAATGATCGAGTAGTATCCTACAAGACAATATCGTATGCCCATTAGAATAAATAGTAACGATTTTTCATTCTTCAAACCCTTTTTTATCAATATTATTCTTTTTTAAATTTTATGATACATTTTAATTGTTCTTTTTCCCTTGATTATTTTCAACAGTTTCTATGTGGATGCGATGAAAGACGATCACATAGAGATATTTTCATTTGGTAAGCTTAAGGAGCTGCAGAAATCACTTCTGGAGAGCTTCGAGATCTTATAGAGTTTGCAAAATGAGTAGTACAGATTCGCAAGAGACGAAAAACTTGGTTATTTATCGACAATCGGAAATAGACTTGGAGATAATTTCTTCTTGAAACTGTAATTCACTGCGTTTTAGGATGAACTCGACATGATTCATGGGATAGCTGAGGAATATCGATACAATATGCTTGTTGAAACAGGAAATGTAGCAGCTAAAAATGCATAGAATCACTCTGTGCAATAATAGGTAGTTCTTGAACTGAGCAGATGTGGATACTTCCACTATGAAATGGAAATGATCAAAAGGTTAATATTCTCACTCCCAGAGAGGTCTAGCCAGCTGCTTCATTGAGTATAAAGAGATTAAAGCATTGAAAGTTGCATTTAAAACATTTGAGACAAATAATTGATCTAAAAACTAAATTATCACCTCTTGGATTTGTTTTTCTCAAATCACTTCAAAAAATTAACAATTTTGAAATTTCATGTATTTCTTTATCCATTTTAATGAACAAATAAGTTAATTCTTAACAATATATTAACTTACAAAGAGACTGATGATCTGTTCAAAACAAGAAAACAAAAAATCAGGAGTCTTTTTATGCTGGAGATAAAATAGAAGTTGTTTCCTCTGAATTTTTATGATGCCTCCCTTAGAATGCCATTAATCCTTCATTGTTAGGGTTGTGTGCAAATATCGAAAGATGTTTTAATCCGCTTGCTTGAGGGTGTGGATTGTTTATGTTATCTAAATTAATTGACTCAGGTTGGAGTTTGTCATTATCTTAAAAACTTTTCGGAGGGCTATTGTGAATGGATTTAGAATCACTACCATGGTTATTTCCAATTTTAGAAAGAGATTCCGTATTCAGATAAATAGGATGCTTGTCATGTGAAGTCTGATCAGGAGCAGCGATTGTAAATGGAAGATGCGAAGCAAAACGCTTGATTTGAAGGGTTGTTAATTATTAATCAGCCTTAGCAGTTGTAAATCTTTTTTGGAAGAAATTTTGATTTCCCTGGGCATCTGCGTTCACAGAGACAGTTCTTTGAAGGTTAAGTAAGGCATTTATTCCTGGATTGTTGTAGCTAACTGGATTATCCATCATATTTGAGAAAAGATTCTTCTTCGACACCGTTGGATCCTAATTTTTAGCAGAATTATTTTTGTTTAAAAAAGAGAAATAATTGTTATCATTTGTCAAATCCATTTGAAGTATTTGAGTTCCTATCTCTCATTATTGAGCTTACGCATATGTGAAAGAGAATTGGGTCGTTAGCTTGAAACATTGTTTATTGCCTCTTCTGAAAAAATGGGAAATTATCTGTTTGAGGAATGACTTTTCCAGGAATACTCTTGAATTAACTTTGACTGATCATCAGTGAATCTAAATCTACCATTTGTCTCTTTTTCTTTGCAAGTTCCTCAATTTAATCACGCCACTCCTTTAATGCAAGCTATTCTGTTGCAGGATTAGCACGATCGTAATCCTAATTGAAAAAGCATAACAAAACACAAAGGAAGTCAAGAAACCACATCAAAAATAAATAATTGTCAATAAAAGATAATATTTTTTACATTAAAGAAGAACTGCTGCACATTCTTGTAGGTTTTATGGGTATTGGGGTTTGTTTCAAAGGAGCTGCAGAGCCCAATGATTTTTCTTATTGGCATGACGTAATAGAACACACTGAATTACAGCTATACCTTCGTCCAATCGTCCACACGATCGTATATCATAAATTGCCAATACATGCATCCTATCTGTATTTTTATTTATTTTGGATTAATTTAAATAGCTCAAATACATCTCGAAACTCAAGGGAATTTAATTGAAAAAATATCTTACTGAGTATGCTAGAATATAGAGATCATGGAAGAATTCAACATTTGCAAAGAACAATTCTCCTGAGATTGCTGAAGGAGCAGCATGTCTTCGAAGAAGGAGATATTTCTCTAGCCAATAATCAGCAAAGATAATTAAGATATTCCAGAAAAGCACATTCGGACAAATGTAAGCCACAAAGCAATTCACAAGCATCAGCCTTATTGTAATAGAGTAGTTCTTGTCTGCATTGAATGTCGTTCCTTCAAATATTCTGTGAAATATCAATAAGACAATTAGCAAAAACACAAAAATAGTGGAACTTTTTCAAAAGAAAAAAAGGATAAACATTTACTTGTGTGATTCAAACTAAGTAACAGGGCATTTATCTCCTTATTTTATAATCTTCTTTCTTCTAGAGAGTCTTACAATATACCAAATATTGAAATACTGCGTAAAAAGTGCCATGAATGTGTTGATAAGAACATTATATTAGATACTCAATATCACACCTCCTTTTGTCATCAAATCATTGCCATTTTCAATATGATCCACGATCACACTGATCAATATTGAATTTATGAACTAAGCCTGAAAAAATCAACCATTTCTTTTAACATTAAATAACAAAAAAAAACTATTTAAAGTAATTTTCTCTTACGATACCGAGACTTTTATCCACACTGATAAGATATTTCGTGAATGTTTGTGGTTTCTCATAAGCTGCAAGTCGCTTGATGACACGAGACATGAGGATGTTTATTACAAATGTCAAAATCGATATGGCAAGTGATAAATATTCTACTATTTTATTTCCCTCTGCATGGTCCTTCAGTATAGTCTTTGAGAAAGATAAAAAAAGGCAAAATTAGAATTCTAAACTTTTGAAGACTTTTCAAGAAGTGAGCAAACAAATTTACTTGAAATTTCTTGATTCCATAGATAAACCCGAAACTGATTGAAACTCCAAGAGACTAATAGAGGATTGAAATTATTCTGCGCTTGATTCGATCTCTTTTCGAGAAGCGTAGATTGTCCCAAAGAATGTCTCCTGGTTCAGGGGCTTTGCTTACCTTAAAGAAATGTTAGAAAGGCAAAGTTAAAAAAAAAACAAATAAATTTAGCTATCTGTTAATTTACTTTGAGGTATGAGCTCTTGAAGGAGACACTATTTTGGCAGCACAGATAATTGAAGAATCTTTCTAAGTTATTCGAGGGAAAATGATCCTAAATCTTCCTTGCGTTATCTTCATTTTTGAACGAAACAAATGCATATCCTGTGTTTCGAAGGTGAGTGCTGAATTACCTGCCAATTTCGAGCACACATAAGTCAATTCTCAACACCTTCTTTCTTAACTCAATTTTCTCATTCTCAATATCCCTAAGTTCTTCCTCATCTTCTTCTAAAGTCGTTTCTTTTTCTCCTCTTTTGAGTTTTCTTTTCTTCAAAACCAGAATACTTCCATTTGTTTTTAAAAGGCTACTTCCTCCTTCACTCATTTCTATCAATTTTGAATTTTTTTGCTATCCTTTTTCATATGAATTTGACATTCTCAATGGGTTTTATGAACTCAAAATACTATTTTTCTTTTGATTGACTTTGTTACCATTGCTAATGCTGCTACTGAAATAGCTTTCTTTTCCAAGAATATTTGTATTATTTTTATTGTTTTCTAATGATTTCTATTGTAATTCATATTACTTTTGCTATTCTTCACTTCTCTTTTCAAATTAATCAGTACTTTTCCTTCTATCTATCCTTTCCTTTTCCTATTTCTTATACAGAATATCGTCTTTTAAAATGAATTCTCTGCCAAAAAGAGAGTTCTCCATTTTGATAATTTTCTCTCTTAGTTTCTTAATCTTCGATAAATCGTTGATTTCATAACCTTAGACTACTTTTTCAACTTTGATTTTTTCATCTGGAAGCGATTCTTCAAAGAATTATTTGATTTCTTCGTCAGTTGCTCCTTTTGGGATGTTCTCAGCCATAATAGTGAAATGACTGGGTGTAACAAACCGACTTTCAATTCGCTGATCGATAGCTTTGAAGAATCTCTAGTAAGCAATTGTAGCGAGCATCAGACAAAACGCAGCAAGGAAATTAGACTAAGATTGTTTATGATCGATTAGCTGTCCTCTTCTGTTTGCAGTCATGATTCGATTTATCTGGAAATTCATCATTAAGAAGTTTTAACTACATTGATTTTTCTCTTCGCATCCAGTTCCTTTTAGATTCATGATTATCGGGTAGATAGAGCATAAAATCAGAATCAAGCACAGTAACATGGAGAATACCATCCACTCGAAGTACAAAGGAACACCACTACCTAAGAACCCTAGTTTTTCTCTTTCTATTGAGATCGGAAGCAGATCATTTTCCTTTTGGTGAAGAAATTAAAAAATATCAAAGATAATAAAAGTGAATCAGCTCACTGTTTTCGATTGTTTTGAATGACAAAGGCAGTGCCCATTCATTTATTTATTAGGTTGTTTAAAAACCAAAAAGTTAAAACGTAAAAATGCATTTAATTTACTGATCACTGCAATTTTAAAAATCAAAAGCGTAAAAATATTTTCACTGTAAAGTCAGCGAGTAATTCATCTGACACAAGACAAAACCCCCCAGGGAAAATAAAGCAATTCCTTTCAATTCTCTTTCGTTTTGCTCCCCAGAAATAATCTAAAAATGGAAAAAGTGGACAACTTCAAACATGATTGATTCACTTACGATTTGATTTCCGCAGCATGGACAAAAGCAGTCCTTGATGTTATCTGATGGATTCAGCTTTCTGTTTTTTCCTACCCTCCTTGCTTGCTGTTGTTGTTGAGTGAACACAAATAAATCAAAATCAAGAAAGAAATATGCTTTTTATTTCTCATTTGTCGTGCGTTATCTCATTATTCTAGCCCCAAACAACCAATCCTTACAGCATGCTAAAGAGCCATCTTTAAATTTGGAGGACGCTAATCTGGATTGAACTCTAGAATCTGCTCTGTGTTTCGTCTGATCGAAGAGTGGCTATGATTCTCATCAGCTTCTTCAAAATTGTTTTTAAACTAACTTTTTCTAGAACTTCTGTTATCCCCTTAGTCTTTTGGACTCTACGATCCTGCACGGCTGATCCTTATTAAATCTTGAGAATGTACAGCCTGCTATTCGATGTCTTCTTCATGATCTGCTTGACTCTAAAACACAAATACACCCAATCAACACTCTCTTCCTATGATATCTTTGAAACCTAGGTACATTTTCAAACACACAATCTCTCTCATCGTCTTCAAAGATCAAATGCAAATCTATCCCTATTTCAGAGTATGATGCATCATCGCTCATTTTAAGTGTTTCAAGCTTCACTTCACTTGCGATAAGCGAACGATTCAAAGTAGAAATATGACGAAGATGATAATAAAATTAATAATCTCAGTCAGTCTACCAACGAATCGACGATTTATCCAATGAGAAGCTGCATAATTTATTAAGATGTTGTTAAACTTATTCACACCGATTACATTGTTTAATTTAAGAATGAACCTCTTTTGGGGACAAAAAATATGTAAAAAGTAATTGAACTGAAAGATTAATTACACCCCCCCAGCATCCAAGCAGAAAGTACCCCAGGAATTTCAAACAAACCATAATTAAGAAACTCACCAAAAAAAAAGGGGAGAAAACTAAACACATATGCAGTAGACAATATGAATCCTCTGCAGTTTGTATGGCTGAAATCTCAAAGCTAAGTGTAATATCTCTCTTAAGGGAAATTTTGAAACTATTATATTTATTTTGATTTTTGTTATTCAGATAACTGTTGTGATTTAGGAATTGAACAATTTCCTGAGCTGAGATTGCTTTGGTTATTGTAATATGAGTTGGTTTAGGTAGTAGTACCTTCAGAGTATAAATTTTCTTTATTGGGCTAGAACTAGTTTGATGTCGTAGTCGTCTGTGTGTCGTTTGTAACGATATTTGTTCTATTCACTTTAGAATTTTTCTAATTAAATTATTAATTTCTGTTATCTATTTCAATAGTTCCAGCTGATTTATTCAAACCAATATTGCTCTATTGCTTGATATCTTCTCCTCCATCATGATCATCACAAAACTGTCCCTCGATTTCGGCATAGTACTTCAAAATAAAATGAAAGATCACAATCAAATATATTTTTATACTATTGATGATAATCTTACTTTCTTAAGCTCCAAGAAGAGATCATGTTGTTACAAAAGATCAATGAACTCTAGCTGATTTAATGTTAAGGAATGTTCTTCTATTTCATACAGAGCATTTTGTATTATCACAAGCAGCGCTGCATCAATGTTAGAAATATCTATCTAAGTTGAATTAATTATTCCATCATTATCAGAGTCCAAAGATGAGAACAATTATGCTAGCTTTCGCTGCAAACTCATATTGTTAAAAGCCTTCAGATGAGATGGAATTATAAGATTCTTAGAAGATAATTCGGAGAGGAGGTTATGTTGGAGTTGTTGTGTGTTTCCTTGTGGTTTTTTGATTTATTTTATCTATTGAAAGTTCGATTAAGGTAAAAGTGCTTTTCCAGGACTTTAAAAGTATTTCTCGTTTGATAAATTGTGTTGCTATTTCTTTGGAGTTATCATTTTTCTGTTCGCAAAAGGAGGTGGTGAATGAGAGAGCTTTTCATTGTTGGGAGGTCTAAAATATTATTATTTTTATGATGGCTTAATGTTTGCTTGAGTGAATTAAGTATTTTGAATGTCTTTTAAAGGGGTGACACATTATCTAGATGAAAGTGGAGGAGCGCCAATACATGGAGATGATGGTGTGTAAGTATTTTCAAATTCTGCTAATGTCTTGAGTTAGCCGTTGGGGGTTGCTTATCTGTAAGAGTTTTAAGGTATGACTAGTTTGTTCGTGCTATTGTTGAGTACATTAATGCCCTGACTATGAGTGTTCTGTGATTTTCTGAGATCGACATATGGAATTGATTTATCTGTATTATTTCTTTTCCTCTGAAGAATAAGGGATTATTCAGTACCAGCTTTGGTTGAAATATTGTTTTTCCTTCTTGGTGTCAGTTCTCCAGCGTTAGTGCTACAGCTGATGAAACTTTGATTGTTACCCCTTGTTTGACTTATTCTGATTTCTTTAAACAAAAAACAATAATATTTATTTGTATCTTCAAAAAATAAATAAATTTACCTTTAGCTTTTGCTCCTAAGCTCTCAAGATATCCATTTATCTAATCTCTGTGTGTTTGAGGTCGCTGCATCTTTTTTGATGGAGTTGTATTAACCTGTCTATCCTTTGATCCACTTGCAGCAACTCTTGTTCGATGAGTTGTGGGTTGTTAGATTAATGCTTGGTTATTCTTAATTAGACTGCGCTGTGATTAACTGCTTTAACCCTTAGCTAAAGTACGAGGAGATAGATCGAATAATTTGTAATCTGCACTTGGAATATTTGTTTATGCTGATTAAGTCGAGTAGTTTTGCTAGAGGGATACTGCTGCTATTGCTGCTGATTATGATAGCACACCTTAGCTATCAGATGAATTAGAATAATTTGATTGTGAATGAAAGTCCGCTAAGTGTTTGTTATGGCAATTTTTGTTGTAAAAGGTTAGTGTATTCTTGTTAGGAGTGTTTGAGAGTTATTTTTTGGATTGATTGTTCCCTAAGAGTTGATTGATTTTCTAAGGTGTGAGGGGTGCTTTGTTAGGAGAACGTTTAATGCGATGCTGACTAGAGTTAGCTATTTTCTGGCTAAGAAGTTGCATCCAAGCATCGTAGCTTTTCTATGCCTCACTCTCTTGCCTCTTGTTTGGTTCTGCGTTGGTAGAATTGGAAACATCACCAACACAAGAACTATCGTGATGATTGGGGATTAACTCAGTTAATTATTAAGAATGATGTGGGAGCTGTGCATGTTATTGCTGTTATGATGACTTTAAAGATTACTGTGATAACTGATGTAATTTTGATGGAAGATTGCTAATGGTATCAGGGGGTATAAAGTTAGAATGACTATTTCTGTTGAGATTAGGTATAACTTTCTACATAGTTGTATTCTTAAGCTGCTTTAGATCTTACGAATAGCTATTCGCATCGCTATGGAATTACTCTTCTTATGTAGATTATCTTTAAATATTTTATGATTTTCCCAACTACTACTGCTGTTTTTCTAAATGTAACAGCTCATCTGTAATATCATCTCCTTAATCTACAGCAGATTCAACCATATTGTCTTATCCTTGTATTTCTTCTTGTTCTTCATCGAAATATTCTTGTTAATTATGATTTTTTTTATTAAAGTTGTTTGTGTTCATTTTGTTGCTACTTTTATTATAATCTACTTCATTCTCTTGATCTGATTATCCTTGAAAGTATTTATGCTTGTTTTTGGGATTATCACTCTTTTTATCGACTAAACCTTATTCGTTGTTTTGTTGTTGGGCTCTATCATTCATTTTGTTGTTATTGTGATACTGGCTATTTAATCGATTGTTAGATTCTCGTTAATACATTTGATCATCTCTGATATGCTAACTCGAATATTCATTCTCTTAATACTACTCATATTCTCTTGCATCATAGACATTCGATTAATTTGCAGTCATTGTATGATGATGATATGACGATGAAGATTCTTCAGATGATTCTTCTCCTTCAGCAATCTATTCAATCTCTTCCTTTTCCAGGTGATTTCCAACAACATCAGGAGAATAACCCTCAGGAGAAGTAGAAGAAGCTTCAAAGAACTACATCTACCCAAAACTTGGCTATTGTTGTCTCCTTTTGTTAGCATTCTTCGAGTGCTATTGATAATGCTTGATTGGTTGTTAAATCCTTATTTGTTCCTGCTAAACTGCCTGAGGAACATTTGGAAACTTTGGGGATTCACTGTTTTTCCTCTCGACACTGTTAGTCATACATTGCTATTGTTATTGCTGAAACTCTAACTAGTCTGTCATCCCATGTTTGTTTAGTTATTTTTAGTAAAATGTCATTTTAGTATTAATATTTGAATTCAATTTCTAGTTTCTACTGGGATCGTCTATTTACTACTCATCCTCTCTTTGACTTGAAGTACAAGAGGTACTCCTCTCAGCAGATTACTATAATTAACTTTATATGCGTTATGATCTCATTTCTTGAAGCTTGCTCTAAAGGTTTTCTTAGATAATATTTGCAATTTAAATATAACATTCAGATTCTAGCTAATGTCTGATGCAAAACTACTCAGCAAGAGTAGCAATATCATCACCTTAAAACACTCGAATCTCGTCTGTTCCCTGGCCAATCTAGAGGGTTATGATTGCAAGGACTTTTTTTTTCTTTTATATTTTAATATTTTTGGTATTTATGTTGTAGTTGTCCTGATCTAAATTGAACTAGTGTTGCTAAGACTAGAACTCATGGTCATTGTTCTACTCATATTAACTTCTCGCTTTCATTTCGTGGTTATTGCTATTGGAATACTGACTTTTTGCTAAACTATTAAGATGGTTTTTGTGCTTTGAATTGTCTTTTTTCTATTCTTGATCGATTACACAATTTGAATCTTCTGAGAAAGACTCCTCGCAGAAATAAGGAAGTTATCCTGAGTTGCTTTAACCATCTGACTGATGGATCTTAGTATTTTTAGTATGTTTAGCTTACATAATTTGCTAATTCTAATTAAAATGCTGCACATTAGAAGATTAAGGAGTTTTTAAGGGCTATTAAGTTTGGGCTGGTGAAAATATTTGTTGTTCTATTCTCTCGTCAGTATTTCCATAATATTATCTATTCTGCTCCATTCTAAATGAAGTTGATTAATTGCCATTTTCTTGAAAATAGCTCTATTGTAATTACCTTTAACCCTAGATTTCATGTCGTTAATATGCACCTCTAGAACCAATATAACCGTTTGGGAGAGGTTAACTGCAGTTCGGAAGCATACTCCTGCCTCAAAAGTTAAAATTTCGTTTGTGCGATGATTTGTTTTTGTTCTCTCAAAAAGAGTGTTTGAGTTAATTCTGCCAAGTAATTCAATTTCTTAATTCTGCTAATCAAATTGAATGTCGTTAGAGACCAAAATAAAAACCTTTTTTTCATTCATTCGAAGCAAGAATTATGTTAATAAACAAACAAAATAATTAAAAATTCTCAAAAAAATCCTTCTTTTTTTTTTCATCTCCTACTTCTTGAAGAATTTCAAATTTAACTTACGAAAGCAGATAGTTTTTGTTAAAATAGCATTCATGCATCTCTTACTTAAGTTTGTAAAATGTTCAGAGAAAACAGATGCACCCTTATTCAAAACAACTTTGGAATATTAAAAAAATACATCCTTGTTTATTAAGAAATAATTGTTCATTTTTTAATTAAAATTATTATTGACAATAAACCTACAAATTGAGTTTTAACTGTGTAATAATAAGACAAATTCCTTCTTCTAAGACTAAAAATGGATGTCAATAGATGAATAATAGAATTTCATTATTTTTTTGTTTTGTTGATTATTCTTTCTTAAAAGTAAAACAAAATCATTTTTTCAAAATGTTGCTTGATAATCTTGATAGTTTAATCTATTTCTGAATTCAAAAATACTAATATAACATGATTTTGTCAGTCTGTGTAGAGGTAAAATACTAAAACAATCCATCAATTGAGACGACTGACACTCTCCACTCTTTAGCAGGTATCCTCAAGGAGACGCAGAAGAGTCTCTTCGATGTTTTCTCTGGCTGTTTTCTCGTTCTGTGCATTAAAATAAGGAAGGATTTATTTATTCCAAACATATTTTTATTTAATATTTTTTCTTACATTGAGATCAAGTGCTAGCTTATTGTTGATGTCTTCAAGCATATTCCAGAGAGAATTCTAGGATTACTCTCTTTGCTTACGCTCATTGGTCAAAGCCTCTTGGAATTTTTGAATCTCACTAGTCAAGCGATTGAATAAGAATTCATTGTCTTCCTCTCTGTTAATTTGCAACACAAAATAATTACATGTCTCTATCCATTTATTCCACTTATTCTACAGCATGATTAGTGATAAAATATTCCTTTTTATTTTTCTGTTCTCTACCTTCCTTTGCGAGTTTCATCAAGTTCCTCTTAAAGTTGCAAGATTTCATCACCAACTTCTTGAATAGTTCTTTCCTCATATTCCTCTCTAACTCTTCTATCCCTTCCAAGATCTACTCTGCTTTGGTAGATTTTTTCATCGACTTGCTTGAGTAATCTCGTTTCAATGTCCTTGCGACTTTATTTCTCAGTAGCTAATTCGTTATTGAATTTGCCATCGATTGTCTTGAAATCTTTGAATCTCTTCTCACTAACAACCTACAAAAAAAGGAGCATTAGAAATAAACATAATTGATATTTTTAAGATTGTTCATTACCTCTCGGCCAGCCTTGTCTGTGCTGAGTTGTTCTTGTGTCTTCAAGATTTGCTCGTTCAAAAGCTATTTTTAAAAACAAATAATAGATTATTTCAAGTATTTAAATCATTCTAAAAGAACGTTTTGTTCAATTTTTAAGCATTATTATTTCTGAAATTTTAAAAAAGAAGCACAAAATGCTTTACTTTAAACTTAGCTTCATCATCATTTGCATTCTTGTTGATCTTATCTCTAAGTTATCTGATCTTAGCCTCATACACTTCCTTTTTAATCTGTTGAAAGAGAGAGAGAAATCAAAAAAGTTCATATTGATTTGCTAGAAACCATCAAATAAATCTCTACAGTGGCAGTATCTTCAAGTTCGAGTTGCATGTTTGAGAGTCTTTCGTTAAGTTAGCTAAGTCTCACACGGGAAGGAGAAAGCACTTTAAAAAGAGAACATTGCAAAGTGAATAAATGAATATTATTAAGTAACACAATGTAAAAAGTAACATAATTTTAGCTAAAAAATGAGGTTATTATCAAGATAATAGTACTAGCTGATCTATCTCTTTCAAGATTGGAGTAGCTATTAGGAGAAGGAGAGTATGAGCTATTGAACATTTCAAAGAGAGCAGTGCACTTTGGATATTGATAAATAGAGTTTGTAATTATTTTTATTTAATACTTTTTTTTATTTAGAAGTAAAAGCTTAGAGAGATAATGAATAATTCCAGCAATAAAACATCCTTGATCCTCCCCCTCTCAAAAATCCACTGACTGTCTATTAATTTTGATAGTTAGATCCACATAAAAGCTTAAGAATCTTTGTTTGTATCTCAATTTGAAAAAGACTCTAATAAATCTTAATGGGGGATTGGTAATTAAATCCAAAATACTTAAGAAGATGGTTTCCCAGATAAATCTAAGAATAATTCGCATATTTTTAATTAAAATTGTGGAAAAAATAACAATAATATTAAACATAAAAAGAATAAATTATTAAAAGGATTATCTTGTTAAACTCCCACACCGAAATGAACAAAATACACAGTCGGTTTAATAAATCAAAAAGAAATGAAGATCTACTGGTCTAGTTGATTAGTTTTTTAAAACATCGGCAATTGGAATGTGAAAGTATACCCGGAAAGAAAAAGAGATGAACACGAGCCTATCAGCCTCACTTAACATGTGTTCATTTTCTCTATTTCTATTTCACAATCCAACAACTCAGACACAGTGCCTTTTGGGAGATTCATTTCAATATTAAGCATGGATTCCAATCATTTTAAGATTGTCTTCGAATTCCTCAACTAAATATACCCTCCTACACACACACACAACGCACAATTATCATCACATATCACGCATCACAACTTAAATCCTCCTCTCCATATTACTATCGCATTAAATCAAAAAACAAACTAAAAATCAAATTATTTAAGATCCACACACACACAAAAAAATCAAATAAAAAAAAAATAGATATTTTTAAAATTCAAATTTAAATTAAAAACAAATAAAACAAAAATGATTAAATAAACAAATTAAAACACTCCCCAATGTATCTATTGGAATTAAAAATATGTGAGAGGATACTTTGCAAAAATTCATAGTTGTGACAAGAAATATCTTGATTTTGTTTTTGCTAAAATTTCGAGAAATAATTCATTGAGAATTCAGAAGGATAAATGAAATAATTTAAGGGAGTTGGAGATGTTGAAAGAGTGGATTAAGAAAAAGAAAGAAATGAAGAAAAATTATGCTTTTTAGTATTATTGTATTTCAATCAGTGAATGATCAGTAGAATGCTCTAATCCCTTTTTATCAGACACACCCAGCCCGCCTAATTATTATTAAAGATCTGGGGAATAATTTTGAATTATTTATTTTTTGGCGTGTTTTTGGGAATATTTCAGTTGAAATATTAAATTTTTCTTAATTAAATTAAGCTGTTATGTTACTTGATTTTTAGCTGGTGGTATAAGTAATATTGAAATCACGATCATGAAGATTCTCTCTCATATATTTTTAATTATTCCATATCACAAGAACCACGGATAATCTTTCGTTAAAGTTCAAGTATTTCCTTGTTGCTTTAAACTCACAATTACAAGTTTTTTTAGTAATAATTGAAATTTATTACAATTCAGAAAGAATCTTATTTAAAATAAATGAAAAACACAAGATCAAAAGCATTTTAAAACCAAAAAAGATAAGCATTGTCATTAGTATTAACTTCTATTTTAAATGAGATCTTCAATCTATTTCTATTGTTAAAATCACATATTCTTAGGATTAAAGTCTTTATTAAGAACTTTCATGAAAAACTAAAACAACAGTTGTTTCGCAGTAGAACTTTTTTCTGGATTTAGTTCAGCTATTTCTAACGATTGTAGGATGTTTTAGATTGTTAGTTCCTATGCTTCTGTAATTTCCTCAACTCCATTCTTAAACAAAATATCCTAGAGGAATTTTTCCTTGTTAGCTACGTTCTTTAATCGTTCGATCATTAACTCAATAAAATTAGCATCACTCAAGTTTATTTCGGGTTTTAAACTTGGCTGTTATGCTATGCTACCACTGAAAGTCGATATTAGCCTAGTCGTTTACTCAGAGATTGATTTAGTTGAAGAACTCGGATCAGTATCTTGCAAGAATAATGATGGCGGGGGTGGTATTTCCTTAGATGATTCTGGAACAATAAGTGATAACAGTTCTTTTTTCTTTTCCTTCACAGTAATATCCTGTGGAAGTTTGAAAAATTACTAGATTTATTCATTAGGAGCTGAAGGCGAAGGAGATTCCATTTCTGCTTGTGCTGATGAATTCATTGAATAAATCGACAGATTCTTTTTTGCATTTATTCCTGGAATCTTCAGCTAATTGCTATTGAAACTACTTCGATTTTTGAGTTTCCTGGGACTGCCACGACCAGGACTTGAAGATTCTGATGACTCACACATCGAAAGTTCTTATTAAATATGCTACTAATAATCTTTTTACTCTTTGAGAGCTATTTTCTCGTAATTCGCTAGTAACTCCTCATCTTTTCTACTTTCGTCTTCCAGCTGCAAGAGCCCACGAGCTTCATTGAGTAAAATTTTCTAAGCAATAAGAAGGGGCTTTTATTCACCTTGGGAGACATTCTCAAGTTTTGTAGAGAGAACAGATATGATTTCTAGCCATTTTCGCTTTTATTCTGGTGAAATGAGGGTTAATTGTTCAAAAATAGTTCGTAGTTCCCTCTCACGGAAAACCCATTCGGACTGCAATTCCTGCATTTTAAAGTCTATTTCACGTTTGTGTCTAATCCCAAGGAATCGATCTTATGCTTCATCGCTGAAGAGATTGTAGTCCACACAGACAATAGCGAATTTATCGAAACTCAAGTTAGACTCACCTTCGATGATTTTATCAGCATTTTCCTAGAAAATCTATGAAAGAACCTCTTCATCGTAGAGGTCAGTTTCGATATGCCTGTTAAGTATTAAGAACTCATCTAGATTGCAGACACCGTTTCCATCTAAATCCGATGCAGCAAAGGCATTAATCACATAGGTTTTTGCTCGATTTACAAGTTATCTGTATTTCTCTAGCATCTTATTTAAGAACACATCAAAGTCAATTATCCCAGCGGAATGTAACCCTCTTGGATCTGTTTCCTTTAAGGATTCTATTGCTTTCCTAAATTCATTGTTTTCATCAAATGTCATTCGAGTGTCTGCAAATGTGCCTTTAATTTTTAACAAAAGTTATAAAAACAATTTTTACAAGGAATCATCTTTCAAAACTGTCCATTCTATCTATTCTATTACTCTAATTTCTTACCTACAAACGCCATGACTCGAATGAATGGAACAAGATATCTAGAGTCAATATCATATGGTGAAGGCGCCAATCCAACAGTAGATATATTGAATACGAAATTCAGCACTTCAATATATTTATTGTATTCATCTAAAGAGAAATTAATGTTTCTGCCATCTAGTAGCCCAAGAAACCTCGCAAAGAGATTGACTCTCAGAATGTTAGAGTATTTTTTTATTGAAAGGATGAATATGATGTACTTCTAATCGACAATTTTCTTAAACCCATATAGTTTTGTTAAGAAATAATATGTGAAATTACTGCATTCCTACTCCTTAACTCTTCCATTTTCATTTGTCATCTTCATCCTCTCCAGATACACCAAATTGATCTGCTTTAAAAGTGTCGGAAGGGGCATGAAATTACGAAATTTCGGGTATTTATTCTTCTTCACTTTATCCACTATGACCCTGCCTACATCGTTAAAAAGGGACTCAACTTAATTTATCTTCTACCCTAGTTATCTCCCTCCAATTTTCGCTTGAACTGTCTTCAGAAGTGTATTCCGCTTCTTAGCATTACCCGTTTCATCTTCATCGTCTGAGACATCACTACCACTTGATGAAGACGATAATTTATTCTCAATATTCAATTTATCCATAATATTCTTGTATTTTTCAGTTAAAACATTATCAACTTCTTCAACTTTCTTCCTTTTCACTGAAGAATGTGATATCTCCGAAAGAACCGTTTCATTCTCACCTGTTGGACTTTCTATCTAATCGATATTGAAATTTGTCTAAGAAGGGAACATTATCGCAGCCGATGCATGCATTCCTTCTTCTAACTATTGATTCTTCAATGCCTCAATCTCTTCTAATAAATTGTACTCACGTTGTCTAAAATATGAAATCTAAGCGTCGTTGTTTTCAACCTTGTTAATGAACTTCTCCAAGTCAGCAGAGTTGCATAAAACACTATCAAACTCGCTTCCTAGCAATTATGCTAAGTCAGTCTAAACCTCAGCGTTACACATTTATCCTAACACCAACAACGAAATACCTGTTTATGTTTCTTCGCCCAGCATCTTCTTGAAATCATCAGGGTTTGTAAATGGCACATAATTTAGATTTTCAATGGTTTCTTAGACACCACCTATGCTGATTTGCTTCTCACTTGGCTTGTTTTCATGCTTGTTATCGAATAAACTTTTCAAAAATTTAGTGAATATTTTTTATCAACAAATAAAATTTCTTCTAAATTGCATTTATGTTGTTTACTCACTGTTGACGGATGATTCATTCGAATCAAAGTCTTCTCCGTAGACAATACTTTATCCTGTGCGTTGCGCAAATCTAGTTTAAAATTGAGCAGCTTCTCGAATCATTTCTTCTTTTTTTGCTCTCATCTGATTCACTTTGTTGAGCTTTTATCTCAGCTAAAGATTCTCATTATTCGATAGATCTGACGCATTCCTCAAATAAGTTGCAACTTCTTTAAGCTTGTTGATTTGATCTCGAAGTTACTTTTCACACTTGCCTGTTTCTTCTAATTCCTTGAGGGACTATGTGAGTTTAGTGCTAATCTCTTACACTTAGATTTTTAACTCCTCATTTTCCTTGTCTTTAGATGTGAATATCGCTTAGTATGTCTAATGAGACTGCAGATAATTGTCTTCTACTTTTTTATTTGATTTCAAGAAATCTTGGTGTTATTAATTTATTCTCTCAGATTGCATTATCATTGACTGCCTAATTACCTGTAAGGACCACAAAACAATTATTTAACAACATGGATTTTTAAGGTATTGTTGATCAAAAATATTCTTACCGTTTTAAGCATCTCTCCTCTGTCAGAGCACTCCAGCGTGATTTGGCGCAACAACTCTTTCAGTGACAGTCTAAGCAAGCCGATCATACATAAGTCCTTGGAAAAACCAGTTAGGTTGTGAGTTGCTTTCAACTGAGATTGTAGCCATAGTTTCATTTTCACCACCTCAGACTTACTAGCAGGCGCATCTGTTAATGCCCAACTTACATCTTTCTTCAATAGGCTTTCAAATTGCAATTCATATTAACGAATAGTCTCTTCGTTAGACAGGTCATCAAATTAAAGTAATTAATACTCTAAATCAGCATAATTAGTACCTGCGAATGACACAGCAATAGCTTTTTAATGCTATTTAAACACATATTATTCATCAAACCCTTAAAAAGAACTCCTATTTTAATTTTAGCTTTTATTATTCCTCCGTGTAGCTTCCCTCGAGCAACAATTCATGGATTCTCTAGTCGGAGACACTAATGAACGCGGTGAAAGAGGAAGAAAACATTCTGATGCACTGTTGATTATTTAAATTGATGTAGCTTTCTCATTATTATGTTCTTTTAGAAGTATTTTATGCAATTCTTGATAAGTCTAATTGAATTTTTTCCCTCCAATACCTAGATTTTAAACAGGAACAAGAATCTAATTAGCACTTGATACATTCAGACCTAGATTATTAATACATTAACTGCTTTAGATAGGCCCCTGAATAGTGCTGCTCCTCGAAGAATACAAAATAGGTTCGTTGTTTTAAAATTCTTAAGATTCCATTGTCTGTTTGGACATTTCTTCTTCAGTAGAATTTCTCAAATAACTTCCTTTATTGAATTGAATTCTTGGAACATTTGCTATTTTATCCTTGAGCTAGTCTTTTCCTATCTAATACGGTGTAGTGGATTACTATTATGACTATTCTTAGGTTTTTTATGGTTATGATTAGAAAAAGTTACTTGGTGTCTTATCTCTTACGATTTCACTTAATCGGCGGGTTTATTTTGTTTTTTCTGTAGAATGAATATTTCTTCTTTTTCCTGTAGATGTCATGCTCCCAGAGGATCTTGGAAATTCTACAGAAGAAATGTTTCCAACAAAGCTACTTGTTTTCATTCTATTGATATCTTCAGAGGTTTTGAAATGTGTTTGAGTTGAGTTTCCATGACGTTAATTTCCATAGTTAGACGAGTTTTAAGCTTTGTTTTCTCTGATTTTCATGCTAATTGAAATACGAGCTGCAGCGTCAGTTCTCATTCTCTTTGGATTATCTTATTCCTGGCCAGCTGTTGATATTTTGAAGCTTTATTCTTAACTTTTTCGATGTACTTACTTTTAGGGATTTGTTAATAGTGTTCTTGTATTTGTTGTTGCTCCTAGCTATCTAGGTGTACTACTTTATACTAAAAGCTCATGGCCCATTGATTGCACTTCCCCATTCCAATAGGGGCAATTTTATTCCTCCAACGAAGTTAGTTTATTTTGATTTGTTGCAACTTCTTCGATTTTTTTTGCAAAAGAACCATTCTTCACACGTCGCATGAGATGGCTTTGAAGGTTAGAATGTTATTATTATTACTCACATTGATTTCCTTTTTTATTTTCGATGAGAATATCTTAGATAATTCGATTGTTTTAGCTTATTTTATCATTTGAACTCTTTGTCTTTTCGAGCATGGGAGGTACAGGAAAACATGATATTTTTAAAGTCTAAGAAGTTCTGCCTGATGCTTTTGTCCCAGGACGGCTGATTGTTTGCGTGCTTGTGCATACTTCAGCAGTTGTAGAGACACCTTTGGGACTATATATCAGAAACCCTTCTTTAGCTTTAGGCAAAGGAGAAAGGATTTGTAGTTTCTCCATTTCAATTATTTTTTTTCCAACAAATCAAAAACAAAAATTAGATGAATAAAGTGGAAATAGATAGAGATAAAAAATGCTTGAATGAACCGCAAGTTTTAATCAAAGCCCCAAATATACTTCCTTTTTGTAATTGTCTACTCAGTATCATATAAAACCCAAAAAGGAATTCTTATTTGCTGAATAAATGTAAGCACTTAAAATTATATCTGCTTCTTTAGCAGATTTTTCCCAGTACATGGTAAATAGAGTGTTGTAAGATTATTAAAAAGAAGTGTTTTTGTTTGTTTCGAGTGTTCAGATAAATTGTACTTTTAGCCAGCAAAATAAATAAATTAGTTAATAGCATTTTAATATTTGTTTCTCATTCTTTTAGGCTCATTCAAGCAACCTTTAAACAAGTGGCTAGATTGTTTTTTTTCCAAGATATTTCCTTGAACAAAATCCTAAATAATTTGAATAATGTTTGCTTAATTCTATTGAAAACTAAATTTAATACACATGAGTCAGTATTTAGCAAGTAATAAAAATGTTAGCAAATAAAGCTGCAAAGTACAAAGAAGTGAGTCAATCAATATTGTTCTAAAATAGCTAAGGCATTTTTTAATTTTTTATTCTTAATCGTTTTCAGTAATTCGAAAAGAATAAATCATCTAAATCTTTCTCGTTGATATCATTTCTACACAGAATGCTTGCTTGGAGTGATGACTAGAGAAAGTTCTGCGAACTACTAAAGGAATCTCATCTCTCAGAAAAAACAAAATCCTAAAACTTTAATTATTATTCTTAAATTATTTGTATTATCCAATAAAGAATCTAAGTCAAAAAGAGGGAAAATTATAAACATGTCTCAAGGTAGAAGAGAACCATAAGTGTCAGACATGCGACATGTCCATTTCGATTAGCTTTCATAGAACAGAAGTGAATTCTTCAATTTCTTCTTCGAAAACAATGATCTTTTTAAGATGATCGACCCTGAAGACGAGGAGTATCTCAAAATCATGCATCTTAAATATCTCAACACTACTGCGAATTTCACATTTGGCACATTCGGCGCAGTCTTAGTCACTGACTAAATCCTCATGAGATATCTCATGCCAAACTTCCGCATAAATAGTTTTAGACTTATCCTCAATGTTGGCAAATACATTGGGTTACCATTACTTGGGTTCGGAGTCGGCAAGACTTATTTTGCGTAGGATGTCGAAAGCGGCTTCATGAAGATCAGCGATAAATACTCATTTAATTATTATGATTACAATAAGTGCATGGATGTCTTTGAGAGAGCTGAAAAGGTTGGAAGACTCGATGAGCTGCTGCAAGAGAGAAGCAACTTCGATTGGACAGGCGTACCTGAGTTCAGATCCAAGCTCACATAGAAAACTTTAGAATGAAGTGAAATTTTTGTTTGTATGTATCTACGCGTTTGTTAGGAATTCTGGTAGGCAATAATAAGATTTCTTCCTCAAATTAAAAGAAGAAATTCAATGTACTTTTAACTTAAAAATGAGGGCCAAATAGTTTATTGATTGCTTGTTTAAATGATTATTATGTACCAATTTTGTTCAAACTCTTCAATAAAGAACATAAAAAAATGATTTTATCTAAATTGAAACTAGTTGTTTTTTTTAAAATCTCAGAAGAATTAATTGCTCCAAACAAAATCGCTTAGTCTTATTCAATTGATTTAAGGGTCATTATTTAGTTATTTATGATTTATATAAGCTGTTTAGGTGCTTTCAGTCAATATGGAGTTTTTCATCAAATTACAAAATGTTTTAGAAAAAAAAGAATAAAAAAAAAATTCTTTCACTAAATCGTTACCGAAACCCAACTGCTTCAATTTCTTCAGCAAATTATTCTGCCTAACTATACCGATGAAACCCTTAAGCCATTAATTAAAGATTCTGTTTCTATTTTTAGGAACACATTCATCTATTAAAATATTGCATTTTTTAAATATTTCTGAATAACAAAATCTAATCGAGCACATACCACTTCTTGAATAGTTAGTCTATTTCTTTGACTATTTAATTGAACATTTTATAAAACAAAACAAAAATCTCTTGAGGAATATTAGCTCAAGCTGTCTGATGTTTCTATTTATTTTTACTATTACATATTTTTGAATTAATAAGAAGATCAGATGTAATAATTATTAATAAATTAATGCCTAAAAATAGAACTTCACGGGATTATGATATTGATAATGATGACGAAGTGTAATAAGAATAGGAATAGGAGGAGAAAGAAAAAGATCTTTTCGTTCTAATTCAAGAATTATTACGTGACATTGTCTGGATTACCAATTTATCATTCTTTCATCCCTATTTGATATTATTACAAAGACAAGAAACACCATATTTAAGTTTATTTGTCATTTATTTGTCCTTTTGTTTGTTTTTTAAAGAAGAGTTATCAGCTATGGTTAGTTCTATATAACAGACAAAAAGTGAATAAAAAAGCATAAGACTTTTAATAATCAAATGAAAGAAACTTACATAATAAACAATTTGATTCTAAATATAGAGTCAGATAAATTATCTATTATTATCTATCTTCCAAAAGAAAAATAGTTCTAATATCTCTATTTGTCTCTCTCCTAATGGACTAGTTAACAATAAATTTCCATTTTAACTATCAACATCCATAGAGTTATTTCTAGATGGTTAACTGGGAATTATTGAAAACGATAATGTGAAAAGAGGTATGCGTTGAAAATTTAAAATTTAACAGAGAATCTTTATGAAAATATGATCCAAATAGACAGACTTCTTTATTGTTCGATGATCAGTACTAGATTTGAAGAGTCGAAATGCAGTTCTAGGAGAGATCGTAGAAAGAAAAATAATTTGATTCAAAAAACAAAAAATATTTCTTTAAACAAAGATAATTAACAAATCCCCCAACAAAATACTTGCAAAAACAATCAACAACTGGTTTTAAATACTACTCCTTGTAGTTATTGATTTCGTGCATTTCTGCAGCCTAACATATTTCTCCACAGTATTTCTTCCTTTTGATCTTGTTTATTCTTTGAATGAAACTTCTAAATAAGAAAAATCTCCATCTTAATATTATATCTTCACAGTCATCTTATCAGCCATTCGGGAAGAGTCATGTATCACCTGCTCCTTCGTCTGTGCAGTCTCAGAATAACTAACAATCTGGATCAATTAAAAATCAGAATCATAAACTGAGCTGTATCTCTAAACCTTTGGATAATTCTCCAACGAAATGTGACATTCAGCCCATAAATGCTTAACAAGCAACGAATACTTAGCCATAAAGACACATAAACAATATGGAGAATCATTCATTAGAAATAGAAGAGCAGCAAGAAACTGAAAAAGAACCTTATTGTAGTGGATTGAACAATTTATCAACTGCATAAGCCTCTCCTCCATAGAATCCAAGATCAAATATTAGTTTTCTCAAAGACAACATCACATAAGTAGCAGCAGGCATCTATCTTGGAAGTAAATTTTTAAAAATTAAAGGGATTTGTTATTTTGATATTTTAGAAATCATGGTTGGTATTTTAGCTTAAAGAATATTTTATCAAGCTTTGGTTTTCTTTTTGGGGATGTTAATGATTCTGATCAAGATATTATTATTGATCTCTTTATTTTCAAAATTACGGTTAATAATCTCTTGGGAAGGCAATTATTACGCATTAATACAAATATGATATTCCTACGAAAGTTCATAAATCTCCCAATAATTATTATTCCCTCTAAATTCAATAAACAAAACTCACAGATTCCATATTTTTGATTCTGTTTCTTTTTTTAACAATAATAGATTATCGCTGTGCTATGGACAAAGACAAGATAAATAGATTTGGAATATCACATGTGATAAACTGCTCTCCTAGCGACTGCCAGAATTTATTTGCTGATGAACTCATCTATTTGAACATCGCTATTCAAGATAATTGGAAGACAAATCTGTTCTTAGTTATCTATGCAATACTTGATTTCTTGAATTAAGCACTAAAAGCTGGAGGAAATGTACTCATTCATTGCAATCAAGTACAATTTTTTATTTTTTGGCTGACAAAAATAATGTTTATAATTTTATTAATTCTTCATAAAAAAGGGTATTAGTCGTTCACCCTCAGTAGTGATCGCTTATTTAATCTACACTGAGAAGATTACAGCAACTGAAGCACTTCGAAAATTGAAGACTAAATATCCTTCTGCTGATCCGAATCTAGATTTTTAACTTCAACTCAATGAAATGTACATCGAAGCTACATCAAAATAGCCTGAATTTTCATAGGCTTCTTCTTCACCAATCTGTCCAATCGATCAGCTCCAAAATACTCATGAAATTGATCCTCATTCTTCTGTTGTTACTCTAACAACTCCTAAATTCTTCAAGCAATCATTCTACTACGATTCTTTTATTAGCCGAACAAAAAAATCTAGTTCTGAGAATATTTTCCTGAAATCACAAGACACACTCAACTAAACTTAAGGAACTAATTAAGATAGTCCTGTGAAGAAAATAAAAATAACAAAGCCTTTGAACAGCAGCAGTTCAGATTTATCTGAGACCTTCAACACTGTTAATACAAGCATGTCATCTAACTGTAAAAGCAAAACAACTGAGCTAAATTACTTTGCACAAGAAGACATCGAAATTCAATGAAATTTTGAATTCTAGCATTAATAATTAGTTTCATCTCTAACTCTAACAAAATAGATTTGTTAGGGTTATTCTTTTTCAACCAACAACAACTCTCTTTTTCGGATTAATCTTCATTATTTAACGATCATTTTATTAAACACTTATTACTTTTAGCAAAAAAATTCCATAAATAATTCTCTGAGTGTTGTTATTTCATTCTTTTATTAAGCAGGCAGCTTACTTTTTCTTGAATTATCATATTAAAAAAAAATTATTTCTGTATTGATTTGTGATATTATTTGACTCTTGTTTTAATCTCATTTTCAAATTTTTATCTCCATTTATTGTTTTCTTCTTTTATTTTAATCACTTTTTTATTTAATTGAATGTTCTATTTTCTATTCTAAATTACGATGTCTGTTTGCAAGATCTATGTCAGTTTCTGCAGGTTTTTGTGTTATCAAGTTATTCTTCGAGTTTTAATATTTTCTTCTGTAATTATTATTTTTATTGCTTTTTCTCTCAGTCTTAGGTCATTTTTGTAGGAACTAATTGATCAATTATTACCCGATTAAAAAAATTAATTCGTGAGAATCGATTTCTAATTTTTAAATCCTTCCCTAACTTTCACAAAAAAATTCTTTCTAAAATGATCAAAATACAGTATTTATTGTAACAATTTCTTAGGATGGCAAATGTATAAAAAAGGTTGTGCCAAAAGAATAATACTACTTATTATTACTTTTAATATTATTAATTTAATTTTAGAGAAGTGAGTTAAATGCTTTGAAATTCTTTATTTAATTATTTCAATAATATTTGAAATAAAACAAAATTTTATAATTAATCAATCTTTTCGTTTTGATAACTAATTATTTTAATAATCTGTCACCTTTAAAATCACCATATTTATGAGAAAGACGAAGATCTAAAGAAGTGAGAGTAACACACTTTGAAATTCCTTCTCCTAAATACTTTACACCATTCTCATAAATACTATTGCCATAGAGATTTAGATTTAAAGAAGTGAGAGCAATACACTTTGAAATTCCTTCTCCTAAATACTTTACAGAATTATCACCAAATCTGTTATCACTGAGATCTAGATTTAAAGAAGTGAGAGTAACAAACTTTGAAATTCCTTCTCCTAAATATTTTGCACCATTCTCACTAATACTATTCTTCCATAGATCTAGCTCTAAAGAAGTAAGACTAACACATTTTGAAATTCCTTCTCCTAAATACTTTGCACCATTCTCACCAATACTATTACCATAGAGATTTATTTTTAAAGAAGTGAGAGCAACACACTTTGAAATTCCTTCTCCTAAATACTTTGCACCATTCTCACCAATACAATTACCATAGAGATTTAGATTTAAAGAAGTGAGAGCAACACACTTTGAAATTCCTTCTCCTAAATACTTTCCACCATTCTCACATATACTATTACTTCTGAGACCTAGATTTAAAGAAGTGAGAGTAACACACTTTGAAATTCCTTCTCCTAAATACTTTGCACCATTCTCACCAATACTATTACTATAGAGATTTAGATTTAAAGAAGTGAGAGCAACACATTTTGCAATTCCTTCACCTAAATACTTTCCACCATTCTCACCAATACTATTACTTCTGAGACCTAGATTTAAAGAAGTGAGAGTTACACACTATGAAATTCCTTCTCCTAAATATTTTGCACCATTCTCATCAATGCTATTCATCAATAGATTTAGATTTAAAGAAGTGAGACTAACACACTTTGAAATTCCTTCTCCTAATTACTTTACATCATTGTCATCAATTTTTTTCAAATCATTTTCGAAATCGATTGATTCTATTAATTGATTAGATGTTTCTTGTAGTTTCTCCATCAGTTTTGAAAGATTTAATGTGCTTATTGAAATCCTTTCAACAATTAGTTCTTATTATTTCTAAGTCTCCATTTGAATTTCATGAAACATTTTATCACAGATGGAATTTTAGTTAGACATTTATTTAATTCTTTCCTTTTTTTTATGATTTCTTTTTTTCGATTCTTAATTAAATATTTGAAATAGTTAATCCTTCACTACGCATTTCTTAAGTATCCCCACAGCTTGTGTTCTTAGCAAGATTAATTTTCATATTGAGTCTTATCTGCCAAATTAATTGATTTGTGGATTTTCAGGTAAATAGATTCTTCAAATAGATTTCAAGGAAAAATAATAAAAATTTGGGGAGAGGGTTGGTATTTCATCAAAACCTTTTAAATTTTTAATTACAGAATATCTTACTTTTTTAATAAATAAATTTATGGTGAAAAATAATGAAAACACTTCAGGAATGGCAAAAACCCTTAGAGATTAGGGGTTTTTGCATTTTTTATCTGTATTTTGAAGATTTAGACATTCTTTTAATCACTTTTTTTCATTGATGTTTTTATTAAATTTAAGAAATAGTCTCTCTTTATTAAATAATAAGCATATATGTAATACATTTATTAAAAAATTAAATAATAATAAAAGTTAGATTTGATTATGTATTGTAAATTTTTAATTAATTTTTTATTAAAACAAATCAGAGAAATTTGATATTTTCTTATTATTAATAATTTCTAATGTTATGAAGGGAAAAAAAAATTCTTCAAAGTTACTGATCTTCCTTGTTTATGCTTGAACGATTAAGATTATAGTTGAATTGCTTTGTTTATTATTCATATCAGTCAAATTAGTTGAGAATAGTTGATATTAAGTCAATGGGTTTTGTGTTTTTAAACCAAAAAGAAATAAGATCTATACCAAAAAATGAAGAAACCTTAAGAAGCTCCAGAACCATTACTGCATAAGAGAAAAGACCAAACAAACAATAGCTTAGTGAATTTGCGGTTGATTATGCAACACAGTCAAAAAAAAAGAGAACAGGTTACTCATTAAGTTAGAGACAACCAGGGTTAAAGGCAAGAAGTTGAAAACAATCATTATTTTAAAAATAATTTCTATTTATTTGGTTCAAATGATGAAATCGAATGAAAACTCTTAATTGGAATTACAAGATTGCTATCTCGAAATGAAAACACAGTACTTAATAAGCAGCTAGTTAAAGTATTGTCTTCACATTTTTTAGTCAAATTAGTTGATTTTATAAACCTCCAGGACTTTTACTTCATTGGTTCCAGACTCAGATGAGAGCCAAATAGCAAAGCAATAATTTGAGTATATCATCCTATGAGCATAAGTATTTTCAAGCTGATTAACATTCTGATAGCATGGATATTCTCCGATTTTGAAAATATTATCTCTTAACGATATCCTAATTTCAACACACTTTCCTTTATTAAAGTAGTTGCTTCTTGAGTCCAGCAATTTGCCCCTTAATATTTTACTGCAGGTGCCTCCATTTAGTTCAGAATAGAACATATCAAAACTCTAAACTGGAGATTTGTCCTTTTCTTCTTGAGAGATCAACCCAAGTGCAACTTAATTTGTGCCATTCAATTTCACTCTCATTATGTACTTCTAGTCTAGCTCGAGTTGATTATTAAAGTAACATTAAGAATAAGAGGATAAAAACAGACTCTAAATCTTTACATATGGCTAGTGTTGATGGCTGATTTCTAGATACTTTCTTATACTAATTCGATGGTAAAAGCTGAATATCAGGAAGGATATCTGTTGACTCATTGTTTACTTAAAATAGTTTTTCGTTTATTTCCCTCATTTTAATGAGTAACTGTTCAAAATTGTTGCTTTGTTGAATTAACTTCTCCAATTGATTGTTAAATAATTAAATATTATCTTTAGTTTTATCTTGGTCAACACTCACGTTCTCTTGCAATTCTTGAAATTCTTTGTTTACTTGTGCTAATTGCTCTGGATAGCGTTCCTATGTTTTGGATTTATTATTTGTAGGCATTATACTAACCAACTGATAGACTTTATAATAATAATGATGATGGAGAACCTTCACAAAAAAGTGACTTGCGAGATAGACCTTAAGCTCTTACGGATAATGATAAAGATAAATCAAGAACTAGAAGCCCTAAACTGGCCTCCTTAGTTACCAGATTTGAGCATAATTGAAAACGTCTGGTCATTTATTAAAGATTATTTATTTAAAATTAATAAAAAGAAATTTTTTAATAAAAGTGATGTTTTCCACTATGCTTAATAAGGTTTTTCAATCTGATAAGTGCACTTAGTTAAATTAATAAAAGTATTCAGGGTATCATAGATGACAAAAATGGCTATTAAAGCAAGAAGGAAAATAAACTAAGTATTGAAATTATAATAATTAAGCTAATTACATTTCTCAGTATTGAAGTTTCATCTATTTTTGTAAAATACATATCTTAATAAAGCAGTCTTTCATTCTCTCATATACAATAATCTAAGTTAGCTTCTTTAGTTTATTATTATAATAAAAAATATTTGTTCTAAAAGAATATCATAATTTACGAAGAAAAAAGTTCAGTTATTAGATTTCCAGAAAATCAAACAAGGATGAGAAATGCCAAATGAAAAATAATTCAAAACAAAAGAATACATAAAAATCTTCAAATTATATTATTTTATGATGGCAAATGTATAAAAAAGGTTGTGTCAAAAGAATAAATCTACATATTATTACTTTTAATATTATTAATTTAGTTTTAGAGAAGTAAGTTAAATGCTTTGAAAAATCTTTGTTTAATTGTATCAATAATATTGCAAATAAAACCAAATCTTATAATTTATCAATCTTTTCGTTTTGATAACTAATTATTTTAATAATCTTTCAACATAATAGCCATCATATTTAATAGAAAGACTTAGATCTAAAGAAGTGAGAGTAACACACTTTGAAATTCCTTCTCCTAAATACTTTGCACCACTCTCACCAATACTATTACATCTGAGATCTAGATTTAAAGAAGTGAGAGTAACACACTTTGAAATTCCTTCTCCTAAATACTTTGCACCACTCTCACCAATACTATTCAACCAAAGAGAAAGATTTAAAGAAGTGAGAGTAACACACTTTGAAATTCCTTCGCCTAAATACTTTCCACCATTCTCACATATACTATTACTTCTGAGACCTAGATTTAAAGAAGTGAGAGTAAC